>MTKW01000424.1_pt1 | contig 128187 bp, 104 predicted proteins | sample 1042761 | NCBI WGS metagenome assembly MTKW01 (sample SAMN06205366, study PRJNA360243) | anaerobic digester metagenome | biome: Wastewater treatment plant; feature: Anaerobic digester sludge; material: sludge; isolation source: anaerobic digester fed with sludge from wastewater treatment plant ... | reverse complement strand
GAATTATTGTAATTGACAGAATATTAATTAGATAACTATAATATAAATTTTCGTATGAAACCGACATGTTTAAAATAATCATTAAACACTCTTGAAAATGATTATTTTAAATATCAAAGGTTCCATACACCGAAATGTAAAAGAGTAAAATAATCGTATGAAAAAAAGAGTGACCTCCCTGTTTCTCCTGCTGCTTTTAAGCATAGGAGCAACATTTGCACAAGTTCAGGTAGCAGGTAGCGTCGTGGACGAATCTGGAGAGCCGGTTATCGGTGCATCCATCCAGATTAAAGGTACAGGACAAGGTACGATTACCGATGCTAACGGACAGTTCACGCTTACGGCCCCATCGAATAGCCTGTTGGTGATCTCTTATATTGGGATGACAACGGAAGAGGTGCCGGTAAGCAGCAATGTACGTGTGGTATTGAAACAGAGTACTGACGTATTGGATGAAGTGGTGGTGGTGGGATATGGCACGCAACGAAAGGCCAATCTCACCGGGGCAGTATCCTCCGTCAACGTGGAAGAGGTGCTTGGCAGCAGGCCTATCGCTGACGCGGGTCGAGGATTACAGGGTACCATTCCCGGACTTTCCGTCGTGGTACCCAGTGGAGAGGTTGGCTCCGATCCAATCATGAAGATCAGGGGGCAGATAGGCTCTATCCAGGGATCAAGCTTACCCCTTATTCTGGTGGATAACGTGGAGATTCCCAGCATACAGCTGATCAACCCCAATGATATTGAGTCGATATCGGTATTGAAAGACGCGGCCTCATCATCTATCTATGGCTCTAAGGCTGCCTTCGGGGTTATATTGATCACCACGAAAAAAGGGGCCAAGACAGAGCGTACCGATATCACCTACTCCTCGAACCTCTCTTGGCAATCGCCATTCAAAAAAATCGAGATTGCCGGGATAGATGGATTGGAATACACGCTGGAGGCCCATGAAAACATGAAGCAGAGTGGTCCCGCCGGTGGTTTTTGGCGTGTAAGCAGAGAGAGTTTCGAGAAGATAAAAGAGTGGCAGGAGAAATATGGCAGTACGGTGAAAAATAATGATCCCGTTGTTTACGGACGCGACTGGATCTACGATGGTAAAGACAAATATGGTTACAGGATTTACGATCCGGTTGAAACCATGGTCAAAAACTCGGCATTTACCCAAACGCATAACCTCTCCGTGAGCGGGAAACGTTCCGAAACAACCTACACGATGAGTATAGGGTATCTGGGACAAGAGGGGATGATGAAGCCGGCCAAGTATGACGATTTTAACAGGTTGAACGGGAACCTTAGCCTCTCGACCAAGATTGCCGATTTCCTGACACTTAGGGGAGGTGCCATGTATACCAACGCGGAAAAACGATACCCCAACTCGATTTTCGGCTTTATTTCCGACCCCTGGCTCTACCTCTACCGGTGGAGTCGTCTGTTCCCGACAGGCGTCCTTGAAGATGGGGAGATACTGAGTGATCCTTACCACGATACAAAACAGGCCCATACCGCTAAAGATTCCAGACAGTACGTGAACCTCTCTTTGGGAACCACGATAGACTTTACAAGCAACTGGAACTTCGTTGCCGATTATGCTTACAGCTCTCAACTGAATCAGGTAACCAGATCAACGCCGACCTATACCGCACGAAGACCCTGGTATACACCTGTTCTACGCAAAGATGAAAACGGCAACCCCATCTATGTTGATGAAGAAGGAAACATTACCGATGAAGGGGGCATGGAGGCATATCAATTCCCGGTGGAAACAATAAAAAACAAAGCCGCCAGCTACTATTATAAATCGACGTTTGTTTCCGCGAAACACACCTTTAACGCGGTAACCAACTATCAGCTATCCCTGGCAGATGCCCATCGGTTTAAATTCATGCTGGGTGCCAACATAGAAAGCTACGAATGGGACTCGCACTGGTCAAATAAAACCGACTTGATCAACGAACTGAATCCCCAGTTCAACTTCGCGGTAGGCACCGAAACGGTAGGGGGCGATACGAACTGGAACTCACAGGTAGGTTTTTTTGGACGTATCAACTACTCTTTCAGAGACAAATACCTGCTGGAAGCCAACTTGCGGCACGATGCGACATCAAAATTCCCCGCTCACCTGCGCTGGAAATGGTACCCCTCCTTCTCGGGAGGCTGGGTGATCTCGAACGAATCGTTCATGGAGCCGCTACAGCCCATCTTGAGCTTTGTCAAACTGCGCGGATCATGGGGTAGCATAGGCGACCAGTCGGTATCCAACACGCTCTACCTGGCCATGATGGATATCGAAAAGAACAACTGGCTCACGGCCGACGGGAAGCAATATTTCCAGATGGGAACCCCAAACCCCATTTCAGCCGGCATCACCTGGCAGGATATCGAGACGCTGAACCTGGGTGTCGACCTGCGCTTCTTCAAGAACAGGCTGGGTTTCGTCTTCGAATGGTACCAAAGAGATACCAAAAACATGATTATCGCCGGTCAGGCACTGCCCGCTACCTATGGTGCCGGAGCCCCTCAGGGGAATTACGGGGAACTTCGTACCAAAGGTTGGGAGATAGCGGCTGACTTCGCACACCGCTTTGATAACGGAATCGGCATCAACATTAAGGCCAACCTGCATGACGCGGTGACTCATATCACCAAAGCGGCCGACTGGAATATAGACCCGGAAAACAGGTTGATCCACAACACCTTTGTCACGGGGAAACGGTATGGAGACATCTACGGCTACGTAACCGACCGCCTCTACCAGGAGGATGACTTCCTGTATGACGCGGACGGCAATTTCATACAGACCACCATTATATGGGAAGGTATCGCCAAACGCACCAACATGCTGGCGGGGAATAACCCCATTTATCAAACCTGGTTTGAAGATGGGAACCAAACACTGCTGATATCCCCCGGAGATGTTAAGTTCGTCGACATCAATGGAGATGGCTACATCACTCCCGGGAAAAACACCTTTGGCGACCCGGGCGACCAGGTAGTCATAGGGAACATCACCCCCAGGTATGAGTTCGGGCTGCGATTGGGTGCCGACTACAAAGGATTTGACGCCTCTGTCTTCTTTCAGGGTGTAGGTAAAAGGAAAATATGGGGCGCTGGACAACTGGCCATACCCGGCTACCACGTTAAAGATGGTGCTATGCCACAAGCCATTGCCTCGAACTTCTGGAAAAAAGACAGGACCGATGCCTTCTACCCGCGTGCATGGAACTTGAGTGGGTCAAACAGCGGTTTCGTGATGAGACCACAAACCCGCTACCTGCTCAACATGGCCTACCTGAAGATCAAAAACATCACGCTGGGATACACCTTGCCGAAAAGCTTTTTGAATTTCGCGCACCTCTCTAATGCCAGAATCTACCTCTCCTTGGAGAATATGATTACATTCGACAAACTGAGGGGTTTGCCTATCGATCCGGAAGCTATCTCCGGTCATTCAATGTTGAGACCTAGTGGAAACTATAACCTCGGGAGAACAGGTACCTCTAACCCAACCTTTAAATCAGCATCGGTGGGAGTACAAGTTAGTCTATAATTATAAAAAGATATGAATATGAAGTACAATAGATATATAATAGTAGCCATTCTTGCACTGTTACCCATAATTACAGGATGCGAGGACTTCCTGGACAGGCCACCGCTCACGAAAGAGAACGATGAAACAGCATGGAACAGCGAAGAGAACGTTAGGTTGTACGCCAACAAGTATTACACCACCTTCTTTTTTGGATATGGCCAGGGATGGAGCAACGCTTCGGCACCGCTTATGGGCTACACCTTTAGCGATGACGTGGTGCATAACGGGACACAACCGAACTTCACCCGCTCCGTTCCTGCCAGTCAGATTTGGGGCATGGAGACACTGCGCTCGATCAATATCATGCTCGATCGCATTGAAAACAAGATGAAAGGGACGCTCACAGCCGAGCAATATAACCATTGGACCGGCATAGGACGCTTCTTCAGGGCAATGCGCTACAGTGACCTGGTAGAGACCTATGGAGATGTACCTTATTACGATCATGTGGTGGCAGACACCGATCTGGATGGACTGTACAAACCCCGTACACCCCGCGATGAGGTGATGGACGCGGTATATGACGACCTGGTGTATGCTTTTGAAAATGTAAGGGTAAACGATGGTGCCATGAATGTGAACAGAGATATCGTGGCCGGTTTTATCACCAGAATTGCCCTGTCGGAAGCTTCCTGGCAAAAATATTACTACAAAAACAACAGCCGGGCACAGAAGTTTTTCAACCTAGCCATTCTTGCAGGCGACTACGTGATGGGCAAAAGCTATGACATCGTCTCTGAATTCCGCTCTCTCTTTATTTCCGAGAACCTGGCAGGCAACAAGGATGTATTGTTGTACCGCCACTATGACCAAGCAGTCGGGATCACGCACTGCGTTGCCTCCTACAACAACCTGTCGGAATCGGTGAACTTTGGCCCTACTGCCAGCCTGATTAAATCGTTCATCTGCAACGATGGAGAGGTGTGGCAAAACTCAACGGTAGCAAGTGCCAACAATTTTGAGCTGTCCAACATGATCAAGACACGCGACCCCCGGTTGGAAGCAACGTTCTATGACAAGCCATCCCCGAGAAACAAGGGTTCGTTCTGGTATATCAACAAGTTTTTACCCCGCAGCGTGGCAAAATCGGTAGAGGCAGGGAATTCACCCCCCGAAGTGTTTACCAGTAGCAAAAACATTACAGACTACCCCGTACTGCGCTATGCGGAAGTGCTGCTGAACTGGATTGAAGCCAAAGCTGAGCTGGCAACACTGGGTGGGCAGGCTGTCACGCAGGCGGATATTGACAAAACGATCAATAAACTTCGTAACCGCCCCATCGCCCCAGAAGCAGAGGCCATGGGTGTAACAAAAACTGCCGCCCTACGTTTAGATGCTATTCCCGATGACCCGGTAAGGGATGCCGATGTGTCGCCACTGATTTGGGAGATCCGCAGAGAGCGGCGCATGGAGTTCGCCTTCGAATATTCACGTATCGCCGATCTGAAACGGTGGCACAAGCTTGAATACATGGATACCGACAAGAGGTGGGATATATTGTGCGGCGGATGGGTGAATTTCCCGAGCGAGTTGAAAAAGGAATTAACGGCAGCGAATGCCGGGAAATTCTCGGTCGCCGACCTGACGGGCAAATTCACCACCTACAGTGGGGATAACAACGCGAATATGAAGGGGTTCTATCGAAGCTCTATAACCACGGGCAGACAACCATTTTTAAACGAGGTGAATATTAACCCATACCTGGCGCCGGTAGGGAAAACCCAGATGGATGACTACGAAAGCAAGGGCTACAAGCTTCAACAGACCGAAGGGTGGCCTCAGAATTAATAATAAAAAAATAATCGTATGAAACGAGCATGATAACTGTTCTCACACAAGAACATGATAAAAAGCGAGTTCCATATGATACCTTTGAAAATAATAGTTTTAATCATATGAAAAAGACAGCATATATACTATTGGTTTTGATGGCCCTCTTTTCACTATCGCTCTTTACATCTTGCGAAGAGGATTTCCCGGAAAACGTGGAGTCCCCCTATGAGGTTGTACTGAAGTCGATCAAGATAATGAATGCAGGTGCCGATGGCAAGACAATTATCGAGGGGAGGATTGATGAAGATAAAAAGACGGTATGGTTCCCCAGGGTAGACCCGGAAACAAATGTTTCAGCGATTCGGGTTGAAGCAACCATGTCGGAGGGGGCAAAACTGGAAAGTGACGTGCTCCAATTTGACTTCGAGGAGGGCAAAGATGCCAAGACCATCGTGCTGAAAGTGGTTAATGGACCACGTTTCAGAGAGTATTTCGTTACCCTCCGCCTCAACGTACCTGTTTTTGGCGCGGACTTTAGTAAAGCGGAATTCTATGACTACTCGGGTAACGATCTTGGAAATCCGGCATATCCCACCTTCGTGTCCAACTTGACCAGGGGTTCAGGTTTCGATGGCGAACACGTGTTAATCGTTACGCGGGCTGAAGGCGGATCGCATCTTCTTAGCGTGAACGATTTGAAAAACAACGAGATCAACCGCATCAACCTTAACCTCACCGGCGTAGCCGGAGGAACATTCCCTGTAAACGTGGGGGCTAAATTTAAAGGCCACACCTACATAGCCAACCTTTCCGGCCTATATGGCATGAAAGTGTACCACTGGGGAAGCGACCCGGCAGCGGAGCCTACCGTCATCTTTAACGCCGACCCCGTCAACATCCCCGGTTCAGGTGCCCGCCACGGGGACAACATGTCTGCAACCCTCGATGAGAACGGTAACGGCTATATGTTTTTCGGAGATAACAGGGTGACTGAAATTACCCGGCTTACCGTTTCAAACTTTACCGAGATCACCGATGTGAAAGTGCTGCCGACTCAACCAGGTGTCTCTTTCTGCATGAGCATGAACCGAGTAGAAGATACGGATGACTATATCTTAACCGGCTATGACGGACCGATTTACGTGGTCAATAAAGATGGTACGCTGCTGCACACGATGGGTGCCGATGCCACGCCCAAACAGGGGGCGGATGCCAGGGTATTCACGTTCAACAATGAGAGGTACTTGATATTGACCATCGCTCCCCGTTACTCGGGCAATCCCGTGCTGTATGTCTACGATATCACGAAGGGCAAGAACACGGTTGAAGCGTTGACACTGTTCGAGGAGGGAAGTAAATTGCCGATATTTCAATACTCGATAGGAGGAGGTGTAAACACGGCCCCCGGTACACAAACCGGATATAAGGTAATCAAAAACAATCAAGGAGAGGATATCTCGCTGTTGCTCTATACCGCATCTAACAACGCGGGATTTGCACTGATTGAAATTCCAAGAAAAGAGCTGGATGAATAGTTTTTCTTCTCCCCTAAAACAGATACCTTTGTCGGTCTTTTTATGAACCGACAAAGGTATTTTTATACAATAGATAATTGAGACCGACATGCATCGATTCAAGTTACCTTTCCTTTTTGGGATCATATCGGTTTTAATCGCGGTCGCCTCTTGCGAAAGCGATATCCCCGATATTGATACGCCGGATACAGATCCCGATCCGGACATCCCCTCGGAAACATCGCTCATCTTCCCCAAGAAAGAGATGCGCTCGGTATGGGTCACCACGGCGTGGGGGTTGGACTGGCCGATGAGCAAATATGATGTGGAGTCGCAAAAAAGGCACTACACGCAGTACCTGGACGAATTCAAGAAATTGAACATCAACGCCGTAATCGTTCAAGTCAAACCCATGGGAGATGCCTTCTACAACTCCCCCTACGAGCCATGGAGTGCATCCATCACCGGCACGAGAGGAAAAGATCCGGGTTACGACGTGTTACGATTCATGATTGATGAGGCGCATAAGCGCGATATGGAGTTTCATGCCTGGATGAACCCGTTCCGCATTGCCACGAGGGCAAATAGCGGCAATCCCTATCCCGACCTTCACCCTTCGGTTCAACCTGAGTGGGTGATAAGCCATGAGAAAATCCAAATCTACAACCCAGCCATCCCCGAAGTGCGTAAACGATTGGCAGATATCGTCAAGGATGTGATCACCAAGTATGATGTGGACGGCATCCATTTTGATGACTACTTCTACCCTGCCCCCTCCGCCGCCGGCACGATGATCTCCGATGCAGGTGATTTTGAGAAATATGGGGCCCAGTTCTCCAAAATAGAAGACTTCAGACGCAACAACGTGGACCTGGCCATAAAAGCTGTTCACGATGTGATCGTAGCGACAAAGCCGGAGGTCGTTTTCACGATATCGCCCGCGTCCAATCCCGATTACAGTTTAAACACCCTGTTTGCCGATGTAGCCAAGTGGTGCAAAGAGGGTTGGATTGACGTGGTTATGCCACAGCTCTATCAGGAGATAGGGAACCAGTATAACGACTTTCAACTCCGGTTAAGCTGGTGGACGCAATATAACTACAAAGCGGACGTGATGGTGGGACATGGCTTCTATAAGTTTGGCGACTCCTCACAACCAGCTGCCTTTCAACTTACCACCGAGCTGGAGAAGCAGTTTAATTTAACCAGTAAGAACAAGAAGGTAAAAGGGAATGCCCTCTACAGTGCCCGCTATCTGCTCTTGAACAAGATAGGCATAACCGACAAATTGGCAACCATATACAAAGAGAAAGCGGTTATTCCATTTCTTGGCAGGGAGGTGGCGCCCGCTCCCGTGAAACCCCAAAACGTGATAATCAGCAACAACCAGCTCTCCTGGAGCAAATCGGGAGACGTGAGGTCTGTTGTCTACCATTTTCCCGATATCAAGAAAGAGGGCGTTGTGCTGGATATCACCAAGAACTCATCCATTACTGTGAATGCTCCCGGGTACTATTGCGTAACCACGCTAAACAGGGATAATACAGAGAGCGATCCGTCATCGCTTGTGGAAAAGAAATAGGTGAAAAAGTCTATCCCCATTATAGCTGTCGTAACGGATGAATGAGCTACTGACTATTTTAACGAAGAGATAACAAAGAACGCTCGTTGAAAAAAAGCCCCAGAGAAAGTGAATGAGCTGCTGACTTTTTTAACGGCGAGATAACTTAAAACAACGATATGATGAGTAACTTACAGAAATCCATTGTCGATATATTCGTGGTGAAAGGCAGCGCCAAGCTACCACGTACCAAACCAGGATTCGCGAATATAGTCGAGATGGAGAGCACTCCCTACTCCACCGAAGCGATAAAAAAGGTGGTGGAAAAGGTGGCTTCGCCCTATCTTTTACTACAGATAAAAAACTGTGACGTGGAACTGGGCTACCTCGCTTTGGAGCGCTGGATAGGTGTAGCCAGGCAAACTGCTGCCACGCTGCTCTATGCCGACAGATACAAAAAGGTGGATAATCAGCTTAAGTCGCACCCCACCATCAACTATCAACAGGGTGCATTGAGGGATGATTTCGACTTTGGCGCGCTGATCCTGATGCCCTCCGACCGCTTTAAACAGGCTGTAGCTCGGATGGAGCGTGACTACCAGCATGCCGCTATCTATGACCTGCGTCTGCACCTTTCGGAACTTGGACAAATAGTACGCATCACTGAACATCTATACACGGAGGCAGAAACAGATTTGAGGGCGAGCGGCAAAAAGCTGTTCGACTACGTAGATCCCAAAAACAGGGCGGTGCAGATCGAAATGGAACAGGCATGTACCGCTCACCTGAAACGCATTGGCGCCCTGCTTACGAAGAAGCCTCAAACGATCGACCTTGATGCGCCACACAACTTCCCGGTAGAAGCGAGTGTTATAATACCTGTAAGGAATCGAATCAAAACCATTACCGACGCGGTGCTGTCGGCTGTGAAACAGAAGACCTCGTTTCCCTTTAACGTTATCGTGACCGACAACCACTCCACTGATGGTACGTACGAGGAGCTGAAGCGGTTAAGCGGTGAACATGAGAACTTGATCGTGCTGCGCCCCGACCGTCACGACCTGGGGATCGGTGGGTGCTGGAACTACGCCATTATGAACGAACATTGCGGACGTTTTGCCATTCAGCTCGACTCGGACGACCTTTATAGCGGCACCGACACGCTGGAGAAAATTGTACAGCTCTTCCACCAGGAGAGGTGCGCGATGGTGGTCGGGACCTACAGGATGACCAATTTCAACCTGGAGGAGATCCCACCCGGTGTTATCGACCATAAGGAGTGGACACCCGATAACGGCAGGAACAACGCGCTCCGTATCAACGGGCTGGGTGCTCCCCGTGCCTTCTATACCCCCCTTCTTCGCGAAATACAGCTTCCCAACACCAGCTATGGCGAAGATTACGCGGTGGGACTGGCATTTACACGCGACTACAAAATCGGTCGCATCTACGATGTCGTCTACCTCTGTCGCCGTTGGGAGGACAACTCCGATGCCGACCTCGATATCAACAAGGTAAATGCCAACAACTTTTATAAAGATAGCCTGCGGACATGGGAACTGCAGGCAAGACTGAAGAAGAACAGTTAGGAGCTATGGAGGACAAGAGTGTAAAAGGGTTATTAGACGCTCTCTGGTGCGAACAGACGACCAACTGGCCACTGATGAAAAAGGGGTACGGCGATTTGCAGCAGCTGCTCACCAAAGATATCTCTGTAAACAATATCACTTTCAAAGCGCAACACAACCCGGCACGTATCGTCTCTTCGACTGCCAAGACCGACCGCGAAAGCATTGCCGCCCGCCCCTGCTTTTTATGCAGGCACAACCTACCCGCGGAACAGAAGGGATTGCTTCTCTTAGGCAGGTATATCGTCTTAACCAACCCGTTCCCCATTGTTGACAGGCATTTTGTCATCCCGAGTATCGACCATATTCCCCAACGATTAATGGGGGGTGAAAAGGAGAACGGGTCGAAAAGGGAACAAAACGGAGGGCAGAACAGTTCTCAAAAAACCATTCACGACCGCATTGAAGATATGGCCCGTCTGGCAGAACTTTTTTCGGGTTGGCTGGATGTCTACTTCAATGGGGCTACCTGTGGTGCCTCGGCTCCCGATCACTTCCACTTTCAAGCCGGGCCACAGGGTGTGCTGCCGCTAATGGAGCAGCACGCTAAAGCTCCCGTGATAGAGCGAAACGGCGGTTCGATCATGCTGATGGAGGAACAACCCCGCACCGTACTGTTGCTGCAGGCGAATTCAATCAGCGCACTCTGCTCCCTATGGTCGCTATTGACCGATGGCCTGAAGGAGATTAAAGTGGGCGACGACCAGCTAAACCTGGTGATCAGGCATACCGAAGCGAAAAGGTGGCGGCTCTGGATCATTCTGAGAAGTAAGCACCGGCCGGAGTGCTATTTTCGGGAAGGGGATGAGCAGTTCCTCTCTTCACCCGGGGTAATCGATATGTCGGGTATTGCCGTACTGCCCCGCCCGGAGGACTACTCCCGAATAACGGGCACCCTCTGGATGCAACTTATGGAGGAGGTCTCTCTTCCTGCCGATAGGTTCAACCGGCTATTAGAGTTTCTTAAAAGATAAAACCAACAATATGATTCCAACCATATCGGTAGGCATACTCACCGCACCGGAGGTCACCATCGATTTTCACGGTGATTTCAAGGGACGTGACGGAACAACCATCACCGGCAAGCATCGGTTTAAGGCGACAGAACTAACAGAAGGGGCTTTGGAGTTTCAGCCCGTTTTGCCACACGACAGCTTCACCATACACGATGTAACCATCGGCGTACATTTTCACTGGGAGCAGAAAGAGCATCAGACTTTCAACGGGTCGTTAAAGCTGATCATTTCGGACAGAGAGCCTCAGCTACTGCACGTGATCAATCGGATAGACGTGGAGTCCTACCTTTTAAGCGTTATCTCCTCCGAAATGAAGAGCACGGCCAACATGTCCCTCCTTAAGGCACATGCCGTTATTTCACGCAGCTGGGTGTTGGCACAGCTTGAAGGTTTTAACCAGCTGCCCGGAACGGCAGTCGCCACGTTGGCCGAAGAGGGGGATATGATCAAGTGGTACGACAAGGATGACCATACGCAATTTAACGTCTGTGCCGACGACCATTGCCAGCGCTATCAAGGCATCTCGCGGGAGATAACCGAAAAAGCCAAAATAGCCGTAACAGAAACGCTCGGAGAAGTGCTTACCTATGAGGGCAAATTGGCCGATACCCGTTTTCATAAATGTTGCGGGGGGGTACTCGAACGGTTTGCCACCTGCTGGGAAGATAAACAGTTTCCCTACCTGCTATCGGTACGTGATGCAGAAAACGATGCTACGGTAGACTACTCTGGAACAGCTGAATGCTCTAAGACAAGCGAACACGCTCAGACAAGTGAACACTATAAGACAGCCGACTACTCTAAGACGGCCGACTACTCTAACGAGGAGGATGCGATAACCTTTATTGAAGGCCACCCGGAGAGTTTTTGCGATACCCAAGACCCAAACATCCTGGATCAGGTCCTCAACTTCTACGACCGCACCACGACCGATTTTTACCGGTGGCAGGTGAGCTATTCAGCAGAAGAGCTCTCCGAGTTGGTGAGAAAGAAGCTGGGTAAGGATCTCGGGCAAATCACAGCCCTCGAACCGCTTACACGCGGCCCCTCCTCCAGGATATCGCGATTGCGTATTACAGGCACTAAGGGTGAGGTGGTAATTGGCAAGGAACTGGAAATACGCCGGACCCTGTCGGAAAGTCACCTCTACTCGTCGGCATTCACGGTGCATACGGAGGGAGCGAAAGAGAACCCCGAACGCTTTACGCTGCATGGTGCCGGATGGGGACATGGCGTGGGACTTTGCCAGATAGGGGCTGCAGTAATGGGAGAAAAGGGATATAGCTACCGGGAGATTCTTTCGCACTACTACCCTGGCACGGACGTAACAAAACTTTATCAGCATGACGAACATTAAGCAACAAAAACGCTCTCCATGGGCATGGATACCCACCCTCTATTTTGCAGAGGGGATACCCTACGTGGCAGTCATGACCATTTCGGTGATCATGTATAAAAAGCTGGGGATAGGCAATGCCGAGATCGCGCTGTACACCAGTTGGCTCTACCTGCCTTGGGTTATAAAACCGTTCTGGAGCCCCATCGTGGATCTCTTTAAAACCAAGCGATGGTGGATTATCACCATGCAGAGCATCATAGCGGTAGCTTTTGCAGGAGTGGCGTTTAGCATACCCGCACCCTACTTCTTTCAGCTGACGCTGGCATTCTTTTGGCTGCTGGCCTTCTCCTCCGCCACGCACGATATCGCGGCTGACGGCTTCTATATGCTGGGGCTGGATGAGGTGAACCAGGCGAAATTCGTGGGTATACGAAGTACCTTCTATCGTGCCGCGACCGTGTTTGGACAAGGAATCCTAGTCATTATAGCCGGCTCCATCGAGAAATCTTCCGGCAGCATCGAGCGCTCCTGGAACATCACCTTTATCATTCTCGCGATTTTCTTCCTGCTTCTGGCGATATACCACAAACAGATGCTGCCTCACGCCGCGAAAGATATGGATCGAAGCGAGCAGCGCACTTTCGGGGAGATCATGAAGGAGTTTCTTGGAACGTTTGTCACCTTTTTCAAAAAGAAACAGGTAATACCGGCCATTATTTTCATGCTCACCTTCCGGCTTCCGGAAGCATTTATCGTCAAGATGATCAATCCCTTTTTGCTAGATTCCATAGAGGTGGGTGGACTGGGGCTATCAACGCAACAGGTGGGGCTGGCATATGGCACGTATGGCATTATTGGCCTTACACTGGGAGGAATTATCGGGGGCTTTGCCGCATCGAAAGGGGGATTGAAAAAGTGGTTGTGGCCCATGGCTTTCTGTATTATGGTACCTTGCGCACTCTATCTCTACCTGGCCATTGCCCAGCCTACCAGCATGGCCGTTATCAGCACCTGCATCGTTATCGACCAGTTTGGTTACGGTTTTGGCTTCACCGCCTATATGCTGTTTATGATCTATTTCGCGCAAGGGCAAAGTCAAACCGCACACTACGCCCTATGCACGGGCTTTATGGCCCTCAGCATGATGTTGCCGGGAATGGTGGCCGGTTATATTCAGGAAGCGCTGGGTTACATTAACTTCTTCTGGTTTGTAATAGCATGCTGTCTCGCCACCATCATCGGGACTGCCATTATCAAGGTTGATCCAAAATATGGCGTTGCGAAAAAAAATGGAGAGTGATTTTTAACGCCTAATTGTTTTTGCTTTCAAGCTCGACTGGCATAACTTTTCCGACCCATCTGCTGCTTGCTTGCTAAAAGAAAAAAACTCGCTTACGCTCAAACAGCTTTTCTTTTTTAACGCAATCTTCGCAGGATGTGTCCCCGTAAAAGATTATGAGGTCTTCGTCCTGAAAGCAAGAACAGTAAAAAAAATGCGAAAGCTCAATAACGCAATAAAAGTATGAAAAAAAAAGAGACATTGTTTTTTATAACAATTATATGGGCTGTCACCATGACCCCTATCTTCTCGCAGCCCATTGTCAAAACGGGGATAGAGGTGTTGCGTGACCGTGACTTTGATGTTTTACAGGGTAAACGGGTGGGACTGATCACCAACCCCACGGGGATAGATAGTCGGCTACAATCCACCATAGATATCTTACACGAGGCGCCCGGCGTGCAACTGGTGGCACTTTATGGCCCGGAGCATGGTGTGCGGGGCGATGCACATGCCGGTGACAAGGTAGACACGGCGATAGACGGCAAAACAGGTGTGCCGGTCTACTCCCTATATGGCAAAACCCGCAAACCTACCCCTGACATGTTAGAGGGGGTAGATGTACTGGTGTATGATATACAGGATATAGGTTCTCGCTCATTTACCTACATCAGCACAATGGGACTGGCCATGGAGGCCGCGGGTGAAGCCGGGATCCCTTTCGTGGTGCTTGACCGTCCCAACCCACTTGGTGGTATCCGTATGGAGGGGAACCTGGTTGAACCCGACTTCATATCCTTTGTAAGTCAATATCCCATTCCCTACGTGTATGGACTCACCTGTGGTGAGCTGGCGCTATACCTAAACGAGGAGGGACTGATCAGTACCCCCTGTCAGCTCACGGTTATAAAAATGCAGGGCTGGTCACGCAACATGATATTTGAAGACACCAAACTCCCGTGGGTAGCACCCTCACCCCATATTCCACATCCATCGACAGCGCTTTTCTACCCGGTATCGGGTATTCTTGGCGAGCTGGGAATTGTCTCAATCGGCGTAGGATATACCATGCCGTTTGAACTGTTCGGTGCCGAATGGATCGACGCGGAACTACTGGCGGAAGCGCTAAACGCACGCCAGATACCGGGAGTGATATTCCGCCCCTTGCATTACCGCCCATTCTACAGCGTGGGAGTGGGTAAGCATCTCCAGGGAGTACAGGTACATTTTACCAACCCGCGCTATGCCCCCCTCAGTCCCATACAGTTTATCGTGATGGAGGAGCTCTACAAACAGGCACCCGATCATCCCATATTTAGCGATGAAACCAAGCATCGCTTCAACATGTTCGACAAGGTGACCGGTAGCAACACCATCCGTTTGCGCTTCAGCGAAAACTACCGATGGAGTGATATCAAAGATTATTGGAATAAAGATATTTTGGCGTATCGCAACAGGGTCATCCCCTATTTTTTGTATCATTGAGATATTTCTCATTTCACGAACTTTTATAGGTTAATTCCCTGTTTTTTGTACAACCAATAACCGAAATATTTTTTCATTTCACGAATCTCCGTAGGGATAACACCCTATTTCCCGTAAAACTAACGATATGAACTACAACATACTTATTGCCGACAGCGGCTCAACGAAAACAGACTGGGCGGCCATCAAAAGCGATGGCACAACGGTAGCGAATGTACGCACCGAGGGACTGAACCCCTTTTTCATGGATACCGGGCAGATCGTGGAGATACTCAACAGGGAACTTAGACCCAATATCCCTACCATTAAATATGCTTCCGTCCACTTCTATGGTGCCGGCTGCACACCCGAGAAGTCACCTGTCGTGGGAGATGCGCTCAACAAGCTCCTCGTGGCTCAATCCGTGGCTATCCATTCCGATATGCTGGGTGCCGCCCGCGCGCTTTGCGGTCATCAAGCCGGAATAGCCTGCATATTGGGCACGGGAGCCAACTCCTGCAGTTACAACGGCAAAGATATCGATATGAATATATCTCCGCTTGGGTATATACTGGGTGATGAGGGTAGCGGGGCCGTACTGGGTAAGCAGTTTTTAGGGGCGGTGCTAAAAAACCAGATGCCTAAGGGGTTAAAGGAGAAGTTTTTGGAGCAGTACAACACTTCTACCGCCGACATTCTGGATCGTGTCTATAAAAAGCCAAACCCGAACCGCTACCTCGCCTCATTCGCCCCATTTATGGCTAATCATCTGCATATTGATGAGGTATACAGACTGGTTGAAGAGGCATTCAGCCTTTTCCTGATCCGCAATGTAAAACAGTACCCGAACTGGAGCCTCCATCAGGTGCATTTCGTGGGATCCGTCGCCCATTATTTTCAACAACCGCTAGAGAGCGCCTGTGAAAAAGAGCATGTTACCCTGGGGCGTATTCTCCAGGAGCCCATGCAGGGCCTGATTGAATATCATAGTTGTAGATAAAATATACTGAACCTATCGACTTCATTTGAAAAGATAACAGAACAGGCGGTTCAGATATAAAACCGAGGACGGCACAACTGCCGTAAAACCGTCTGAAATAATAATAAACAATGAAAATGAGATGCAATCAAAAATGGCGGTTGCTTCTGCTCCTTTTACCTCTGACACTAAATGTCATTGAGCTGAACGCGCAACAGAACACCCTTTTGGAGAGAAGTTCCCCCGAACAGGTGGGACTGAACCGATTTGTACTACAACGTGCGGACAGGGTGATCGAGCAGGCAATAGAGGATCGGCAGATACCGGGCGCGGTGCTGGCCGTGGTGAGACACGACAAGCTGGCATATCTACAAGCTTATGGTAATAAACGCGTTGTGCCATCCGTGGAACCGATGGTAGAAGAGACCATTTTTGACCTAGCCTCCCTTTCCAAACCCCTCGGCGCGGGCATCACCATTATGCAACTGCTGGAACGGGGTGAAATCCTGCTGCAAGATCGGGTGCAGCGCTATCTGCCTGAATGGTCCAAGGATGACCGGATTACCATCCGACACCTCCTTACGCACACGTCGGGACTTCCCGCCTACGCGCCGGTCCAACAAGTCTTAAACAGCGACACGACAATCAGCCCGCCAGCCAGGCTGTATCACTACATCGCTAACTGCGAAAGGGGGAGTGAACCGGGTGAAACGATGCGGTATAGCTGCCTCAATTTCATCACACTGCAGTATATCGTGGAAAAAGTGACCGCTATGTCGCTATCGGAATACACGACAGAAAACATTTATCGACCCATGGGTCTACAAAATACCGGCTTTCTGCCTCCGCGGGAGAAGTATGCCCAAATTGCCCCGACCGAAGTTCAGGAGAATGGCGAGGCACTGCTGGGTGAAGTGCATGACCCGTTGGCGAGAAGGCTTAACCTGGGCAATTCAGGCAATGCGGGACTCTTCTCCTCCGCGGAAGAGGTGGCCGCTATCGCGACCATGCTGTTAAATGGCGGCAAGTTTCGTGGGGTGCAGCTCTTATCACCCGCCACCGTGCGTGCTTTTACTACCATCCCGAGAGGTTACGAAGAGTTTGGCCGCACGCTCGGCTGGGACAGCTATTCGGCCTACTCGTCGAACCTGGGCAACCTCACGTCGCGGCTTGCCTACGGGCATACCGGCTACACGGGCACCTCTATCTGCATTGATCCCCAGGAGGATATGGCGGTTGTATTGCTGACCAATCGGGTGCACCCGAAAGACTCCACCTCCACGATACGGCTGAATGCCATCGTAACCAATATCGTCAGCGCTGCCGCTGATAGCGAAGAGCGGCTTCAGCGTTTTTCGCGATGCTACAGCGAACGTATCAATGAATTTGCAGCCGAAGAGCCCATAACCTCCAATGATATCGTGATGTGTGGCAACAGCCTCACGGAGGGAGGCAAAGAGTGGAACAGCTATTTCCCGAAACTGAAGCAGAGAATCGTCAACCGGGGAATTAGTGGCGACAGCAGTTACGGACTGCTCTACAGGTCGGATGAAATAGTCACGGGTAAACCGGGTAAGCTCTTTATCATGATCGGCATAAACGATATAGCGGATGGCATTCCCATAGAGGAGGTTGCGACCAACATCCGTTACCTGACGGAGTATATCGGAAGGATGAGTCCCAACACCAAAATTTACCTGCAGAGCCTGCTTCCCGTGGATGAATCGTACAACAGATACAGGGGATTAACCGGACGAAGTGAAGATGTGGCTAAACTCAACAACCTGATAAAAGAGATGGCCGAGGAACAGCCCAATATCACTTATATAGAGCTCTACGACCATTTTTTAGATAAAAAGAGTAATGCACTAAGGCGGGATCTCACGAATGACGGCCTGCACCTCAACAAAAAAGGTTACAAGCTCTGGGCAAAACTCCTAAAACCGTATATTTGAGACCCTTAGGTATAGCTCAGGGTCTCGGATAAGCTTGGATTAAACTTTCATGGGCCAATATGCAAAACTAGTATCAATTTTGCGACCATTTTTTCAAACGTGTTTCAATTTCCCCAACCAATTTTTGATTGTTTCGAAAAAGAAAATCAGAAGCTACAAGTTGATTTAATTTAGACATCGCTTCTCTTGGTGTTAAAGCTTCCGTTTCATTACTTGAAATCGCAAGATTATGTAACTAAAACGCCAATTGATATTCCTTTCTAAAATCAGCCAAAGTTTGGTTGTTCAATGAGGCTGCCTTTGACATTGAGATTTGTCCCTCAATCAACGCTCTGAATAATAGTTGTTCAAAACGATTTGAGCCTTCAACACCATAATATTCGGCTGGTTCGTCAACCTTCCAATTCATCTGATTTATTAAGAAAAAGAATTGTTTAGTGTAGTGTTCATTGATGATACCACAGTCTCTGGCTCTCATAACGATAGCTTGCATGGAAATACCATATTGTTTTTTGATATTACCTAACTCATTTATTGATAATTTGTTTCTATGTTCGCCCAGCTCTGCTTTTAATGTTTTTTCCGGTAACAAAACTGCACCAGCGAACTGGTAACACAAGGTTTCTTTTTGTTTTGGAGTAATATCGCCAAAAGTTAAAAGCAAGTGAGCTAATTCGTGTAAAAGAGTAAGTCTAATTCTGTCAGGTTTATTGGTCTTCTTAATGTTATATGCAATTACTGGTATGTTGCCGTTCACAAAAGTTTGCAAGCCGTCAAAATCTTCATCAACATCCAACTTAACGACTTTAATGCTTTTTTCTTCCAAGAGTTCAACTATATTAAATATCGCATTGTCGCCTAAGTTCCAGAATTTCCTCAATTCATTCGCGGCTTCATTTACCTGTTCATAAGAAGTTATCACACCAAAGCTTTCAAGAGGGTTTTCAAACACGACTACCAATCCTAAAATTTCCTCTAATTCTAAATAACGTGAGAGGTATTCTTTCGTTTTTTCTTTGATTATAGAAGCTTCTTTTTTGGGCATTTTGCTCAATTTGCGATATTCTATTTCACCCAATTCCACTTTAGTGCTTCTAAAAAAGAAATCAGGGTTAACATCTAGTGCTTTGCTTAGTAAATTGATTTTGTCATTATCGGGAATAACCTCTCCTTTCTCATAGCGGTGCAGTGCTTGACGAGACAATTTACCATCAATTTCATTGGCCAAATCCTGTAATGAAAAGCCTTTCATTAAACGAGCTGATTTGAAACGTTCTGCAAATACTTTTTTCATTTTACATGTATATTTAAATCGCTATACAAAGATAATGATTAGTTTACAAAACCACAATTATAATATTAGATTTTAATTTAGATTTGGCAACCATGACATTATTTCATACCATTATAACAATGCTAAAAAGACATTCTGACAGGATATTGTGAAAAAACATAGTGTTGACATATTTAGTTGACATATTGTATATATTATATTCATTTTGTAACTTTGTGGAATGATTTTTGTGACTCGGTCAATGAAGGCAAAAATTGCACATTCACGAATAGCCGTTCGAATTGATAATACTTCAGTAATATGGGTAAAAAAGTAACAAGTAAAAAAGCCGCTACAGCTGCATCAAAAGTGTTACGCGATAAAAGAACCAGTTCTACAAGTAAGACAGCTGCAGGAAGCGCCCTTTCTCAAAGAGAGAAAGGTGGAAAACGAAAATAAATCATACATCCACTGACGAATTGCATCATGGGTAGACCTACCAGGGCGAAAACCTCAGCTGGTCTCACTAAAGGTAGGCTTGTAAATAGCAACCAATACTTGGGCAATAGCTTGCTGTACCATACGGTTTATCACAGTGGGGATAGCGGTACAACGTCCTCGGCTGACTTCTCTCTACTCTTTGTTACCATAGTGGACTTGCACCACCTAGATGATACGCATGCACGGCACACAACCATACAATAAGGGCTGTCTCGAAAATAAAGACAGCCCTTATTTGCACTTTTGCTCCGCGGAAGCGGGGGGATTCGAACCCCCGGTACGGTCACCCGTACGGCAGTTTAGCAAACTGCTGGTTTCAGCCACTCACCCACACTTCCAAAGCTAACTGATCGACTAAGAATACTAGGCGGATGCAAATATACGAGTTTGTTTTCAACTTCTCAAAGAAAAAAAGAAGATTTGAGGCGATTATTTCAGTTCGTCAGCTTTTGCCTCCCCTTTTTCCCTTGATATTGCGAATTTAAACGCTATTTTTGTCACCCTAGAAGCTACGTAGGGACAGACGGGATGGAGCCGTGGGAAACCGTTGCACGTGTAAGTCGTAAACCCTCTGGTAGTAAATGCCACACGATCAACTTGTAGGGAATTGTATCTCGTGTAGGCCACAAATTCCTGCACGGCAAACAGGGAAGAAAAGAGAAACAGAGGGAGGGAGACAAACATGGAAGAAGTGGCTAACAAGGGAAAAATGGAAAGTATAGAGGAAACGACAAACAAGCAGAAGACGGGAAGCATGGGGGAAAGGGTAAACAAAGGGGAGACAGGAAACAAGGAACAAAAGGGAACATGGGGGAAATAGAAGACAAGGAAAAGACGGGGAAAAACAAGAAAATGGGAACCGGGAAAACTAAAAAACGGGGCAAGCGGTGGGCGCTTTGGATTATCGCTGCCCTTTTCTTGGTTGCCGCGCTGACCGGGATCTATATCTACCGACTGGTCTTCCAGCCTATCTCGCTGGAAGAAACGGTCTATGTCTATATCAAGCCGGGAAACGATTATAAACAGGTGGTCGAGCAGTTGAAAGAGAAGGGAGCGATCCCCTCGGAAGAGATCTTTCACCTCCTGGCCGAGCGGATGAACTACCCCAATACCGTTAAATCAGGCAGGTACGCCATTGAAGGGGGAATGACGATGCCGGAGGTGATTCGGCGGCTGCGCTCGGGCAACCAGACACCCGTGAACCTGACGTTCAACAACATCCGTGTCTTCGAGAACCTGGCAGGCCGCCTCTCACAACAGCTGATGGTGGATAGCCTATCGCTGCTCCAAAGCTTCCGGGATAACCGGCAAGCCGAAAAGTTCGGCTTCAACCCGGAGACCTTCCCGGCCATGTTCATCCCCAACAGCTACGAGGTATACTGGAACACGAGCATCGATGACCTACTGGCCCGCATGAAACGGGAGTACGACCGGTTCTGGAACGAGACGAGAAAGGAGAAGGCGAAAAGGCAGGGACTCTCCCCGGTAGAGGTCTCCATCCTCGCATCAATCGTGGAGGAGGAGGCGACCTACAGCGACGAGTACCCCACGGTAGCGGGACTGTACCTCAACCGGTTAAAGCGGGGCATGCGCCTGGAGGCGGACCCGACGGTGAAGTTCGCGGTGGGGGACTTCACCCTGCGGCGGGTGCTTTTCCGACACCTGGAAGTGGAGTCGCCCTACAACACCTACAAGCACGGGGGACTGCCCCCGGGCCCCATCCGCGTACCCTCCATCAAGGCAATCGACGGCGTGCTGAACCCGGAAGAACACAACTACCTCTTCATGTGCGCTAAAGAGGATCTGTCGGGGCGGCATAACTTCGCCACCACGCACGCGGAACATGCGCGCAACGCGGCGGCCTACCAGAGGGCATTGAATGAAAGGGGAATTTATTAAAGCAAGAAGCCTCCAGCCTCCCTTATCGTTTGCCCTTGTGAAAGGGCATTAAATGAAAGGGGGATTTATTAGAGTAAAAAAGGGATTGAACGAAAAGGGTTTTATCAGAAAGAGGAAAGCGAGGTGCAATCACCCAGTATCTTCATTACCTCTTCCTTGTCGCGGTGAAGGCGGGCGACCAACTCCTCTTTCGAATTGAATTTCACTTCGCCACGCACGAAATCGATAAACTCTACGCTTAGCGACTGCCCGTACAGGTCACCATCGAAGCTGAACAGGTTCACCTCCACGCTAACCGTGCTCTCCCGGTTGAACGTGGGGCGGGTACCGATATACAGCATGCCCGGGTATACCTCGTTATCCTTCAAACGAACCCGAACGGCGTAAACACCTTTGGCCGGTATCACCTTGTTAGGCTCACAGAGCTGAATGTTCGCGGTGGGGAAGCCGATAGTGCGACCCACCCGGTTGCCTGGCACGATCGTCCCGGAAAGGGTGTAACGGTACGAAAGCAACCGGTTGGCATCTTGGACATTCCCGCTTTGCAGCAAGCTCCTGACCCGGGATGAACTTACGCTGCTAAAACCATCCACCTGATAACGACTGGCCAACAGCACCTTCATACCCATTACCTCACCGTGGTGAACATACGCCTCGTATCCCTCCGCCCGATCGCGCCCGAACCGATGGTCATACCCCACGAAAAGGGTGTCCACCCGAAGGGTCTCTTTAAGCACGCGGCGCATGAATTCCTCAGCCGTAAGCTGGGACAAAGCCTCGGTAAAAGGCAGAATGACACAGCAATCAACGCCCGTGGAAGCCAATAGCGACAGCTTCTCCTCGCGCTCGTTGAGCAGCAAAGGGCGGTAATCCGACTGCAATACCTCCCGCGGGTGCACCGGGAAAGTGACCACCGCGGAGGAGAGTCCCCTGCGCCATGCCTCACCTTTCACCTGCTCAATCAAATGGCGATGCCCCACGTGCACCCCGTCAAAAAAACCGACCGTGGCCACGAAGGTATGCCCACTTGGCAAAAAAGTGTCCCCAGTCGACAACAACTCCTTGCCACCCGGAAAAAACAGCTCTCCAGACGGCACTAAAACCGGATCATTCGACTCCTTCCCTTTCGCTAAATCGATAATTTTCAAAGCAAAATAAGTTAAACCAGTCCCGAAAACCGCGAATTTAACAAACTATCGCGGGGCAAAGTTAGCCATTTTCATCTACTTTTAATATCTTTGTATTTTGTAATTGATTCACAGTATAAAATAACCCTTTTAAAGAAAAGACGATGAAATCTAGAACTCTTTTATTATTTGTTACAGGTATGATGATTTTAGTAACGGCCTGTACCGGTGGGAAGCATAATACCCTCACCAAGCAGGAAATGGCAGAGGGTTGGGAACTTCTGTTCGACGGGGAGACGTTAGAGGGTTGGCGCGATTACAACGGCACAGAGCTCACCGCCCCCTGGTTCGTGGAGGATGGCATGATTCAAGCCAAAGGTGAAGGCGCCGATGAGCATGGTTATATCGTAACCGAGAAGCTATACGAGAACTTCGAGTTGACTTGGGAGTGGAGGATCGCCGACGGTGGCAATAGTGGCGTGCTGTACCACGTGGTAGAGAACCCGAAATTTGCCGTTCCTTACGTAACGGGACCTGAATACCAGTTGATTGATGACCTTGGATTTCCGCAGCCACTGGAAGATTGGCAGAAAACGGCGGCTGACTACGCGATGTACACGACCGACCCGGCAAAGACCGTTATCAAGCCGGCAGGCGAGTGGAACAGCTCCAAGATCGTTTTCGACAATGGGCACGTGGAGCATTGGCTGAACGGTGAAAAGGTAATCGAGTTTGAAGCCTGGACGGACGACTGGTTCGAGCGCAAGAACAGCGGCAAGTGGGAAAACGCACCCGAGTACGGGCTCGCCCGTAAGGGGGTAATCTGCCTGCAAGACCACGGTTCGGCAGCCTGGTTCCGGAACATTAAAATCAAGGAGCTGCCGCGCGTGACCAAGGAGGTTGACCTCTTCAACGGACAAGACCTGCACGGGTGGGAAATATACGGCACGGAGAAGTGGTACGTTGAAGATGGACTGCTCGTGTGCGAAAGCGGGCCTGACAAGAAGTACGGTTACCTCGCGACCCGGGAATATTACGACAACTTCGACCTGACGGTCGAATTCAAACAAGAGGCCGATGGCAACTCGGGCGTATTCTTCCGCTCGTTCATCGAGCCGGGCGTTATCGTGAACGGCTGGCAGGTAGAAGTGGCCCCCAAGGGACATGACACCGGCGGCATCTACGAATCCTACGGGCGTGGATGGCTGGTACAGATCCCGGACGAAAAGGAGGAGATCCTGAAAGAGGGCGAATGGAACACCATGCGGATTCGCGTGGAAGGCGATAACGTGAAGACCTGGCTGAACGACCAGGAGATGGTGGACCTGACGGACGAAAAAATCGGGAAGGCGCAAGGGCGCATCGCGCTGCAGATACACGACGGGGGAGGCATCCGGGTACTCTGGAAAAACCTGAAGCTGCAAACCCTGTAATTCCCATCCTGTGGGATAGTGGATTCACCAAATACCCTGCCCACGAAAGGCAGGGTATTTTTTACGTGGATACACGCCATATTGAAAGCGAGTATCGCTGCAAAAATAGAAACCGACTTAAAAAGAAGCATGATAGAGAAAAACGAACTGTTTAAAAACGAGCTTTTAAAGCATGTTGTTGAAGGAATTCACGAGAAAAAGGGGAAAAACATCAACACGATCGAGTTAAAGGGCATCTCTGGTGCCGTGTGCGATTACTTCGTGATCTGCGAGGGGAACACGCCCACGCAGGTGTCGGCACTAGCAGAATCGGTGGAAAAAATGGTCCTGGAGAACGTGGGGGAACGACCGTTGCGCGTACATGGCAAACAGAACGCGGAGTGGATCGGCATGGACTACGGTAGCGTGATCGTACATATCTTCCTGCCCGAGCTAAGGAACTTCTACAACATCGATCTCCTCTGGCAAGACGCTCGGGCCGTACGAATTCCTTCCGTCGACTAAAACATATTCCTTAAATAATTGTTACACTCTTACAGCGTTAGAGGAATCTTTTGGCCGTGGTGAAATATCAAACGATCACAGTGAAAGCCCAACGGCCGTGGTAAAGCATCGGCCGTTACGATGGAATTCCAACCAACGCGGTGAAATGAGACCAACGCTTCGTGTTAAAGCGAAATCAACGGGTACGGTGAAATGAGACCAAGGTGCGCCGACCGACAATTTTAAAGGAAGAGAGTAAAAGCAATGAGCAGCAGCAATAAAGATAAAAAACAGGATAAACAACCCACCCTGCGTCCCAACCTGGGGGGCAACCCCAATACCAAGAAACCGTTCAACCCCTACTGGGTGTACGGTATCATCTTCCTGTTACTGATGGGGATGCTCTTCTTTGACAAAGGCACTACCATGAAGGAGGTCAAATGGTCGGACTTCCAAGAGTACGTGAGGGACAACCGCATCAAAAGCCTGGTGGTATACAACAACAAGGGTACCGCGCAAGCCATCGTGAGGGAGGAGTCCATCCACCACGTGTTCGGTGACGATGCCGACCGCGTGGGAAGAACGCCGGTTATCCAGGTAAAAGGGGCTTCGGCCGATGCCATCTCCAAGTTCATTGAAGAGGTGAAAAGCGAGCAGAAGTACGACATCGAAATGAGCTTCGACACCACGTCGGAGATATGGGGCATACTGCTCACTTTCGCACCGTTCCTCCTGCTGATCGTCGTCTGGGTATGGATGTTACGCAGGATGCAAGGGGGCGGTGCCGGCAGTGGGGGCGTCTTCAGCGTGGGAAAATCCAAGGCACAACTGTTCGACAAAGACTCCAGCCAGAAGGTGACGTTTCAAGACGTGGCGGGCCTCTCCGAGGCGAAGGAGGAGGTACAGGAGATCGTGGAGTTCCTGAAAAATCCGGGCACCTATACCAAGTTGGGCGGCAAGATTCCAAAGGGCGCCCTGCTGGTAGGTCCCCCGGGAACCGGTAAGACCCTGTTGGCCAAAGCGGTTGCCGGAGAAGCCAACGTACCCTTCTTCTCCATCTCCGGGTCCGACTTCGTGGAGATGTTCGTGGGGGTGGGCGCATCGCGGGTACGGGACCTCTTCCGCCAGGCGAAAGAGAAAGCGCCCTGCATTGTCTTTATCGATGAGATCGACGCCGTGGGAAGAGCACGTGGCAAAAACACGGGCTTCAGCTCGAACGATGAGCGGGAAAACACCCTCAACCAGCTCTTGACCGAGATGGACGGGTTTGGTTCCAACAGTGGTGTCATCATCCTCGCGGCGACCAACAGGGCCGACGTGCTGGACAAAGCGTTGCTGCGCGCTGGGCGATTCGACCGACAGATCTACGTGGAGTTGCCTGACCTGAACGAGCGAAAAGAGATCTTTAAAGTGCACCTGCGCCCCATCAAGATCGACGAGTCGGTGGACGTGGATTTTCTGTCGCGCCAAACCCCGGGCTTCTCGGGTGCCGACATCGCTAATGTCTGTAACGAGGCGGCGCTCATCGCGGCACGAAACAAGAAGAAGTTCGTGCAGAAAGAGGATTTCATGAGCGCGGTAGACCGCATCGTGGGGGGACTGGAGAAGAAGAACAAGATCATCACGCAGGATGAGAAGAAAACCATCGCGATCCACGAGGCGGGACACGCTACCCTTAGCTGGTTCCTGGAACATGCCAACCCGCTGGTAAAGGTTACCATCGTACCGCGCGGTAAAGCGCTAGGAGCTGCCTGGTACCTGCCAGAGGAGCGACAAATCACCACCAAGGAGCAGATGCTCGACGAGATGTGTGCCCTCCTGGGGGGACGGGCTGCCGAAGAGCTATTCGTGGGGCAAATCTCGTCGGGCGCGATGAACGACCTGGAACGGGTAACGAAACAGGCCTACGCGATGGTCACCTACATGGGGATGAGCGACAAGCTCCCTAACCTGAGCTATTACGACTCATCCGGGCAGGAGTTCGCCTTCTCGAAACCCTACAGCGAGGATACTGCTGAGCTAATCGACTCTGAGGTGAAGGCAATGATCGCCGAGCAATACGAACGGGCGAAGCAGATATTGAGTGACAAAACGGAAGGACACAAGCAACTGTCCCAAATATTGCTGGAGAAAGAGATCATCTACGCTGAAGACCTGGAGCATGTCTTCGGTAAACGCCAATGGATATCACGGGCACAAGAAATCCTCGAAAGCAACGAGGAATCAAGCGATAAGACGGAAGAGCCCTCAAAGCCGGAAATCCCCTTTACAACGGAGGAGGTTCATCAATAAATACAACGGGTGATAGACAAAGCCGATAAACCCCGGAATACATTTGAAAGAAAACACTAATAGCCTGAGCGTCAAGCTATCAGGCTATTTTTTAACGAGAGAGATCTGAGGAAGGCATTCAGGAGACCTCATTGATTGGAACGTGTCTAAACAGGGCCGAACATTTGAACGCGTAAATTCGTTATATTTGTAGAAGAACTTAACAATAAAATGATTATGAAGACTAAATTTGAAAAAGTAGCGCTCCCCTACGCGGCCGATGCCCTGGAGCCGGTCATGAGCAAACAAACCATTGAATTTCACTACGGCAAACACCACCAGGCCTACGTGGATAACTTAAACCGGTTAGCAGCGGGCACGAAGTTCGAGAACGCCGACCTCATCACGGTAGTTAAAGAGAGCGATGGTGCCATCTTTAATAACGCCGGACAGGTATACAACCACGACCTCTTTTTCACCTCCTTTAAAAAGGGTGGCGGGGGAGAACCGACCGGTGCTTTAGCCAAAGCGATCAATGAGCAGTTTGGCTCTTTCGAGCAGTTCAAAGAGCAGTTCAACGCGGCCGGCGTTGCCCTGTTCGGCTCCGGATGGGTATGGCTGGCGAAAGACGCAAACGGGAAGCTCTCCATCGAGAAGGAGGGCGGAGCCGGGAACCCGATTACCAGAGGGTTGACCCCTATCTTGGGCTTCGACGTGTGGGAACACGCCTACTACCTGGATTACCAAAACAGGCGGGGTGACCACCTGAAGGAGCTTTGGAGCATCATCGACTGGGAGGCCATAGGCAAGAGGTACGCCTAACGCGCAAACGTCAATTGACGACTAATATACATAGGGGGTGAAACATGTAACGGTTTCGCCCCCTTGTTTTTCCTTCACCCGTTTTTTCATCTCTACCCATTTATGTCATCTATCCCTTCAAATCTTCCGGATTAAAAAGGGTTTCACGAAAACCTACTCCGTCATTTAACCCCTAATCTCCAATTTAATGCCAGTGAGCATCCTTCCCGAGTGAATGGTCTGCCGGCGTGCCGAGAAGAAGAGATCCTCCCTTTCAAAGGTGCAGAGACCGCTTATCTCCACCTGGCTTTCTGGGACACCCAGCCGAATGAGTTCCCGGCGGTTGATCTCCGTCAGGTCGATGTGCCACTTGCCCGAACAGGGCTCACGGTAGCTAACTGCCCTGTCGGAAAGATCAAACCCCGCCTCTTGGAACGCCTCCACCAGCTCACTCCCCACCTCGTAGTGTGGCTGGCTAATAGCGGGTCCCATCCCTACGATCAGATCCCGTGCAGAAGTTCCATAGTTCCGCTCCATCTCGCGAAGGCAGTTCTCCACGATACGCCCCGCGGTCCCCTTCCAGCCGGCATGAATGGCGGCAATCGCCCCCCTCCCCTTATCGTACAGTAATATGGGAACGCAGTCTGCCGTCGTAACGCACAAGAACACCCCTCGCTGGTTCGTCACCACGGCATCCACCCCGTACAGTGCCTCGACAGCCTCCGTTTGGGTCAAGTTCAAGAAGTCGGTGTCAATCGCCAACACCCGGTTGCCGTGCGTCTGGTGGGGAATGATAAAGTTCTCTACCGGGGTGTACAACATCCGGGCGATACGTTGCCGGTTCTCATGAATGTTCAACGGGCTATCGTCCGAGAAGTTACCCGTGTTCAGCGATGCAAAGGAGCCACGACTCACACCCCCCTCGCGGGTGGTGCTAAAGTGAACGATGGCCTCTTCACCGTCTAACAGATCGAAAAGAAGCAGATTGGCATGTTGGGGGTGTAGTTTCATGTGACAAAAATTTTAACAACGAAACAAGTAGGATGTTGGAACTGTATCAAAGGCGCAATATCATATAACAAACAAACACCCTAAAAACGGAATAGATTTGCACGTTTGAATGGTATCGACGGTGCGATTTCATAAAACATCCGAGTTGAGCTCCCGCCACAGCAGGTCTTTCAATTCCGTGATGCCGTACCCCGTGATCGAGGAGATAAAGACGTGTGGGATACCCTCGGGCAGGTGCGAACGAACCTCCCGCATCAACTCGTCATCCAGCAGGTCCGATTTCGAAATGGCCAGCAGGTGCTTCTTATCGAGCAGGTCGGGGTTATACTGCTCCAACTCGTTGTATAAAACCGTGAACTCCTCCCGTATATCAGCGCTATCGGCGGGGATCACGAAGAGCAACAGCGAGTTGCGTTCTATATGGCGCAGGAAGCGCAACCCGAGTCCCCTCCCCTCGCTAGCGCCTTCAATGATACCGGGAATATCGGCCATCACGAACGACTGCATATCGCGGTAGCTCACGATGCCCAAGTTGGGCTCAAGGGTGGTGAAAGGGTAATTGGCGATCTTGGGCTTCGCGGCCGACACCACGGATAGGAGGGTCGATTTCCCGGCATTCGGGAACCCCACCAGTCCCACATCGGCCAACAGCTTAAGCTCCAGGGTCACCCACCGCTCCTCGCAGGGCTCACCCGGCTGTGCGTATCGCGGCGTTTGGTTGGTGGACGATTTGAAGTTCACATTACCCAGGCCGCCTCTCCCCCCTTTAACAAGCACCGCCTCCTGATCATGTTCGGTGATATCGCAGAGGAGTTCCCCGGTTTCCGCATCATATGCCAAGGTGCCGCAAGGCACCTCGATGACCTTCGACTCACCCGATTTCCCGGTCCGGTTGGCCTTGGTGCCACTCTCGCCGTCCCCTGCAAAGATATGACGTTGGTAACGAAGGTGAAGCAGCGTCCAAAAATTTCGGTTGCCCCGTAAAATGATGTCACCACCATCGCCGCCATCGCCGCCATCGGGACCGCCCTTGGGAACGAACTTCTCCCGCCGGAGATGGGCAGAGCCCGCTCCCCCCCTCCCCGAACGACAAAATATCTTCACATGGTCAACGAAGTTGCTGCCCGTCATGCCTTCTCCAACAGTTGGTCTACCGCTAACGCCATCGATGCAAAAACATCGTCAATCGAGCCGATTCCATCAATCTTCACCAGTTTCCCCTGGTCTTGGTAGAATGCTTTAAGCGGGGCCGTCTGCTCTTGATACACGCGCAAACGCGACTCGATAACCTGCCTGTTATCATCTGATCGACCCGATATTTCGCCACGCTTGAGCAGGCGTTGAATCAACTCATCCTCATCAACCTCTAAACTGAGCACGATCGATACCCGCTCGTTGTACTTGGCCAACATCTGGTCGAGCGCCTCACCTTGCACCAACGTTCGGGGGAAGCCATCAAAAATCAAGCCGGGCTTGGTGCAGCAACGCTTCAGCTGATCTTCCAGCAGTCCAATCACGATATCATCGGGTACCAGGTGCCCTTTGGATATATAAGAGTCGGCCACCGTACCCAGCGCGGTTCCCTCCCTAATCTCTTCACGGCACAACTCCCCGGTAGATATATGCTTTAGCCCATATCTCTCTATCAGCTTCTCACTTTGTGTCCCCTTTCCAGAACCCGGGGCGCCGAATAGTATGATGTTCAACATAATAAGTGGTAAAATAAGATACAAAGATACGCATTTCTCCCAATTTTTTGCACTTTACGTCATGCTTATTGCCACTTTTGACCCGTTTTTTCATTTCAACGGATCGCGTTCACTCTATTAACGGGAACATGGGTGGAGATCCGTTTCCCTTTCTTGATAACAAATCCCATGAATCGCGATCGCTCAATTCGCAGGGTAATTTATAAAGCGAAGCTGTTGCCCGTGAACCAAACCCCTTCAAAAATGTTTACTTACTGAAATCAAAATCAACACAAGTTACGATGAAAAAAGATGACTTCAAAGAGAAAGCGTACCAAATTGTCAATGATTTGGCCGACAGGATTGACAAACTCGAGGCAAAAGCCAACGAGATAGCGGATGACAAGAAGGAGGAGTATCGGGAGCAACTGGACAAGCTGAAGGAGACGAGGGACAAACTAACATCGAAGCTAAAGGAGTACGAACGCATGACCGAGGGTAGGTGGGGCGTGATTCGGGAGAGCGCTGGCAGCTTCTTCGGGTCAGTAGCCGAAGCGTGGAAGGAGAACTACCGGAAGGTGGCCGACGCGTTCCGTGAAAAGGAGCCAACAGATCCAAAAGAGCCAAAAGACGCTTAATCGCTCTAACTCAGAGGCACTGCTTGATAGCCTTGGAGCCTAAATGCATCATCTTGAGCCCCCTATCTGCCTGACAATTAATGTTCTTCGGGTTTTTGTCATTTTTTTCGCAAAACTCATCAAACATGAAATAAATTTAAGTAACTTTGCGATAAATTTAAGTAACTTTGCGACTGGAATCATAGCGGCACTATTAGTAAATGCGTGTAATTCAAAGTTTTAGGTACTAATTTTACTGATGGATTCCTAATTTTCAACTGTTTTTCTTACATCAAACTCACGTTAATACAGATGACGTGATTTCGCACTATGCTGTTTATCTCTTAGGAAGAGGCTGTACGAATTGAAGTGATTATTACATCAAACAGCTATCAGAATGAAAGGAAGAATCTTTTTTAAAGCCGCGGTCTCGTGTCTGGCGAAAATTGCCGGATGTATACCCCTCATCGCTTGTAGTGACGATAACAACGAACCTGAATCGCTAACATCCTCACCCTCCATCAGGACAAACTTTTCACTTTCGCTCCCCGGGGATTAGCCCCATTTTTCGACATCTGGTCTACCTACCCCTGAGAAATTCAACTAGTTAAACAGGTACAATAACAATCATAACTATCAATAAGAAACGAATTTTTTTACTTTTATGAAACAGATTTTTTTTACTTTGATCCTTACCGCTTTATGCGTATCAGCCCTCACGACCATGGTGTCGTGCCAATCTGAAGACCAAACCTTCATGAAGGTTGATGAAAAAACATCCACCAAAGGCATTTCCGCCAACGTGATGGATGGCGTATACCCATTTCAGGTAGAAAGTAACGCCGAATGGAGCGCAACTTTGCCGGAGAATTGCGATTGGGCCACTTTACTCCAGAAGAAAGGGGTCAACAACGCTATCGTCAACGTGGTGGTTGATGCCAACACCACGGGTATGGAACGTCATACCGTGATCACCCTGACATCAGGAAATGAGAAAATTGCCATTAACCTGCGTCAGGCGGCAGCCGTAGAAGGTGATGCTCCTGAAAACAGTGCCGAGCTAATCATGCTGGCTGGGAAAAAGTACCTTGGCTACGGTTGCAATATGCTGGAGTTTTTCGATGACCCCAAAACCTACCCGTTGAAATACCGTTCATGTAACATCATCAACAGTAGGGCAATTTCTTTGCTGATGGACAAAGATGATTTTGGCAAGTATGATGCCATGGCAAATACCACTGAAATCACCGATATCGATTACGAGGCAATCCGTGTAGATACGATCGTGGATAAAAAAGATGAGTTGGGCGTGTCAATAGATATCCAGGTTTCTTACGGCTTAATGAAATTTGGATTGTCAGGCGCGTATCATGGTGAAGAAGCCCTAGGGAGCAAGGTCCTGAAAATAAAGACCGGAGCGAACTATCCCACGCTCGAATCTTCTGTTAATTACCGTGAAATATTAACGCATTATGACGATTGGGTTGCCGCCTCACGTCCGGAAAATGACTATCGTCAAGCTATTCTTACCGCGGGGTTCGCGCGGCTAAGAGAGCAGTTAAGGGAAGCCTGCAATGAAGAGAATGCTTCCGAGGGAAAAATCGACGAAATCGTGCGTGCGTTAATCAGAGATTACGGAACCGGGGTAGTGACTCGTTCCAAGCTGGGTGGTCTTATCGCCTTGGAAATGGAGGTGGATTCCATGTACATCAAGGAGAAACTAAGCCTTGATTCTGCCAAGATTACGGCTGACATCAAAGCCGGTATGTTCGCGTTGAAAGGCGAAGCGAAGGCTTCCTATATAAACGATGCCACCAACCATTTCAAACATTCCAGACACAAGGTCAGGATCTTAGGTGGGGATCGTACTCAATTTAGGAACCTACTGAAGCTTTTTGAAACCGCCCAATATGACACCCTTCTTGCAGATGCTATTATAAACTGGGCGGAGTCTATCACCAATGCCAATGATAAGACCAACAACGCGGAACTTCTCGAGGTGGAGGTGAAGCCCATATGGGTCATGTTCACGGATACCAAATCGATTGCTGCCATTAAAAAGTATTTGCATACACAATATCCAAACTCCGCCTTCCTAGAAGCCTATATTAACGAGTAATGAAAATAAATACACAACGTATCGTTGCTCTTTTCATCATCGCGGTTTGCTCTTGCTTATTAGGTTGTACAGACGACCTTCTTGAAGCTGACCCTGATGTAACGAAAGAGGGAAACGAGATACCAAGCGCTATATTGATAGATGGTGAAGAGAATGATTGGATTCTCCCCACCCAGGTTGACGTGCGTTCTCTGGATATGAAAGACGCGGATTTCTTGACCCTTACTAAGGACGGCAAGATATATTGTGAACGCAATGATGGGGATGAGTACCGTATCGCCAAGGTGTACGTGACGCGGAGCAATGGGCAGGTGGATACCGTGATATACCGTCAGGCACCTGCTTCCCGGGCAGCGGGAAGTTCTTTGCGGCAATTTTATCGTCATCATGGAATAGGATATTCTTATAACGCGGTGAGCGGTAGCTACTGCAACCTTCGCGACTTCCGTTGCCAGATATTAAACAGGGCTGTCATAGACCGTATTTCGGATGAGCAAGGCTTGAGCCTGTTGAACGTCAACCCCATAAATGATGTCGAAAAAGAACATGAAGTCTATACATCCGTAGTGGATTACATCGCCCAAGTGAATGTCGATGCCTCGGCATCGGGAGACCTGGTCTTTTTTTCCGGAAGTGCATCGAAAACCTGTGCTATCTTTGAAGATGGAGTCAAAGAATCCTACATCCTGCATAATAAAATTTCATCGGTGAACGCGGAATATTCACTCAACTACAAGGATATTAGCCTATATGCCAACCGCTATCCATCGCTATTGACGAGCAGTTTTCGCAATGCGATAAGTAAAATAGACGACAAAGTGTCTATCGACGAATTTATTTATACCTACGGGACACATGTCGTGGTGTTTTCAAAACTGGGAGCCCGCATGACCCTTGATGTTCAAATCGATTCACACAAATTTGAAAGCCGGGAATACGAGGAAGCCCTATCGAAAGCCACCATTGAGACGCTATTTAAGACTGCTTCGTCCTCTTCATCGTACGTGAAAAATTACCAGACACTAAAAGACTCGAAATGCTCTTTTAACGTGATTGGTGGGGATGTAACACTTTTCGACCGGCTTATAGGGTTTGCCAATTTCGATAATACAACTGTTCCGGCCAAATTGGATGCTCAATGGCTTAATTCCGTTCATTATGACGATGACGATTTGGCGAAATCCAACGTGGAACTTATCGATATGCAGGTGATTCCCATATGGGAATTTATTCCCGATAAAGTAAAAGCTTTGAAGGTTGAGGGAAGGGTCACGGGAAATATGAAGCTGGCGATGGATATGGTACCCAACCGCAACTTCATCAACACCTCGTTTGAGGCCCATCCGACCTCTGTTACCTGTAGAATAGGTGATCAAGACAATCAACGCTTTAACAACCCCGACGTGGTGGATATTATTGCCGCCAATCGACACGTGGCTACCATTTGCAAGGAATACGTACCTGAACTATCACGAAATAATAAAGTCCAGGTCGCTTATCCCATTTATGAGGGGAAAGTCAAGTTGAGCAACGGCTTATGCATTCACGAGGGAAAGGCCTACAAGGTTGACTGGCGTTACGACAAGTTCATCGTCAGTGAAATCGACACGGGTGACCACCCCGTGGATGGTCAGCATATATATATGAATGGCGGTGTACTCTCAGCGGTAAAATCGACGAATATCGAATATCAGAAGTCATATGCCATCTTGGGTTGTGAGCGTCCCGGGGGCATAGCAATAGATGGTTCTGTGAAAGGTGAGATTCAAAAAGTGTTCAAACATTTTGGTCACTTCTACCTGGATAACAATACCCGGTATGACAATCTGCCCGGGTGGGAATATTCCACGACCCCTCCCGATGAAGCAAAGAATTACGCGATATTCTTCCCCGGTTCGACCTACCAGAATAGAATGGTTCGGTCAGGCGAATACGTGTACCTCTTAAATCCAAAAGAAATAGGCTACAAAAAATTATGAGAAAGATTTTTTCATCCCTTGTGATTTTGACGGTACTTCTTGGCGGATGCACCAAAGATGACCCTCTATTGCCAAACGAAGAAGGTCTTCAGCTGACCTGTAACCTCAAGGAGGTTGAACCCGGCGCGAGGTATCATACCCTTCGGGTTGACGGTGTTCCTGCAGAAACGGGAACGTATATTACCAAAGTCAATGCCGCCTGGGCAAGGTTGGAAAGAGACACCCTTGCCGAGGATGGCATCATGGAATTGTGGGTGGAGGAAAATACCGATGTACGCCGACGCTCTTTACAGGTGACCGTCTCCAACGTGAACGATCCTTTTCAATCCGGGACTATTGAGATTTTTCAAAAAGGGCTGGGAGAGTCAGACGAAAACACGTCGGGAGATCCCCTGTCGGATTTTCGTATAGGCTGGGGCATGAATGCCTACGATGAATATCAAAGTTCCAACAGCATACGAGGTCGGGTCTTTGATTTGAATGCCCTTGCCGCTCTTGACAAAGAAGATGAATTTCAGAGCGTGCAGGAGATTATAAGAGCGCAGTCTGACTTCATGAACGTTTCCGCGACATCCGAACGAGAAATGTCGGCACTACTCACCAGCAGGCAAGATAAATCCTCCAATTTCCTGGGGGTTAAGAAAACGATGCGACGATACTCCCAGGTTAGCAAAAACATGTCGTCACAACAATATTGCTCCTACGCGAGGATCACGAAAGTGGTGGCATCACGAAGTATAGACGCGGGAACGATACAGTACATCGTTGAAAAAATGCCGGTAACCCAGATTCCATTCACCAGTCGTTTTCGTGAAGTTTACGAGAAAATCAAGAATACTAACGGTGCCAATAGGGACCAACAAATCACGACCATGCTCAACGAGTTTGGCACGCATGTAGTGATTGAGGCCTATGCCGGGGGCATGATTGACTATATAGGAACTTTCTCGCGTACGCAAACCAGTCAACTCGAATCCATTGCGGAAGAACAGAGCAAACGTGTTTTGGGAATAGCCAACTCCAGTGCCTCTAACACGCTCAAAAACAGCCTGATTAGCGACATATCGCAAGGAGCCTCCGTGGAAATCAAGGGGGGCGATCCTATCCTCAGGAATAACCTCATCCAAGGTATTAGCAAGTTGGACAGGCTCGATGTCATTCCCAACAAGCAGCTGCAGGAGTGGTTCTCGTCAATCGTTTACACGGGGAGTAACAAGAAGGAGCTGGACTTGGTCGATTTCAAGGTCATGCCCATTTGGCAACTCTTCGCTGACAAAACCATTTCACAACAAATTTTGATGCAGGTGTTGAAAATGCAGGAGCAAAGCAACAACAAGATTCCCGACCAGGAACTAGGTATGGACAATTATAGCATCTCTTTACAAGATAGCCGCTTTTCTTTTTCAAACACCGACAAATCCAACACGTCATTGGTCAAAATCTATTACGTGAATAATGTTCCCGTATTGGAAATCTGCGAGGAGTACGTGCCAAAGATCCGCTCAGACCAAAGAATTCAGGTGTTCTATCCCATATACCTGGGTAAAACAAATCACAGTCAAGGCCTTTTCCCGGGAGACGGGGAAGGCAATCGACCGGCCTCTATCGCTTTTTATGAAGGAGATTGTTATGTAACCCCAATAGAAGAGTATGGTACAAGTCAAAAACTCTCCAATATTTACTATATTCATGGCAATCTGTACGAAAAAGATTATGGCAACGCTTGCGCCGTTCCCAAAAACACGACCGTCCAAGATCATCGACTTCAATTTTCCGAATGGGATGTATCTTACCCGGTGGTGAAAATAGGTCCCGGCTATTGGACAAGAACCTATATCACGCGAAAAATGCAGTTTGGCGTGAAGGGGGCGGGAGGTAGGTTCATGACCAAAGAGGAAGTGGTTGACGGCATTCTTTTCGCCGATATCTATCAAACCAACAGTACCGGTTTCCTATTCCCCAACGAAGAAATATTCGGCCAGCATACGGAAGCCTATTATGGTAAACAAACTTTATGGTATCTTCCTTTAACGCGTGACCGAAAGCATTTGATCGAGTACCTCGGTGGCAATATGAAAACCTTGTTCAAAGGCCAAATGACAGGATTTGATGCCCAGTTTGAAGGATATTACGGTTCCTATGACGAGTCCGGGAATGACCTGGGAAAAACCACGCGGCGTGAAAATGGGAAAAAGTGTTACGTCGCCTTTAAAGATGGTACCACCAGCAGTTCCGGGGTGGCCATGGTGCTAACGCCTGATTATACCTGGAAAAGTATTGTCACGTCGGCCGCGTTCAATTATTACCCGGTACGACTTTTTAGAACGTCTTGTTACATACATGATAACTTATGAAACCGAAACATCTTACAATCTTGCTGATTATCTGCATTTTAAGCTTCTGCGCTTGTAATGATAAGGATGACCCCGAAATGGGAGTCGACAAGAATGAAGAGCTCGTTGATCCGAACTACGAGCGGGCCGCTGAAATAGCCATTCGCCTGTTTAATTGCAACCTGGGCGAACCGCCCCTCACCCCCCCGGAACCGACCAGCGGGATCGTGCTCGATGCCGCCACCCCCAACCTCTATTCAATCGGTCTGAAATCCGCCGAGGAAGCGCTACAATGGTTCGACGCCCACTGTATCCCCTCCGGTGAACGAGACAAAGTTTTCTCCTCCCTGCAGGACGAATATCATGTAGACTTCGGCGAACATGGCTCCGTGACTTACAAGGTCGAGAATACCGCTTCTCGCTACGGGATGGTTACTGTTTTATTGCCGAAATTATCGGTACGAAAGCAGTTTGAACTTATCCCGATGGAACTGTGGCCCGACAACGATAACAGCATCTTCTACCGAGGCAACGTCGTGCGGGATACCCGGGATAATCAATATTACTTTTGTGTCCGCGCCTGCGAAGGTGACGTGGGTATTTTAATTAGTTTCGCCGGAAAATGGAATGCTACTAAATACAATTACGAGGACTACTATGACTGGTGGAAAGAACACTTCAAGCTTCCGAAAGGGATCTCGGAAGCCGCGTGGAACGCATACGCTCAGATGTATTATGGGAACGAAGAAAACTTCAGGGCACTATTCAATGACATAAAAAAGCGCGTCCCAGACGTCGAATTTTTCGGTGCCCCTGCTATATTTGCCCTTACCGACAAGAATAATTACTCATCATACCGGTACGCGGTTGGGTCGCCGTGGGGAGGCAGACACCTTTGGTGGGCTCGCAAGGTTTGGAAGCTAACACAAAGATATGTCTACATCGGTAAAAATGAACTGAGGCCATTAGCGAATTACTGGGGTCTCGTCACTTTCCGTACAGAAGATATCAGTAAAGTCGATCATGACTACTGGGAGTATCCTTCGTTCTATCCTGGCGTACACGAAGAAAAATTCGTGAACACGCAAGAGTGCCGTGAAAGGTTCGTGCTTGTATACGAAGGGAATATTTAGCATAACGTGAGGTATGCCAAGGATAGTACTTGAAATGATAGGAGGGGTATGGAATACCATCGTCATGATGACGTTGGGGCTATGGCTTGTATCTTGCTCCGGCGAAGCCGATGACCCGGTCATTGAACCGCGACCGGCTGCCCTCACCCTTATCACCTCTACCGGCGGCATGGGCGACAATGGCTATAACGATTTGATTCTCGATGGCATCATGGGGTTCGTCACCAAGAATAACGTTGCGCTTTCCATTGTCTCGCCCAAAGACAGGCAGGAGGCGCAGACGGCGGTAAAGAATTGGCACAATGACAATACTACCGGGAACAAGTCATTGCTCATACTGGCATCGAACGAATACGAATCGCTTTTAGACGGGAACCTTCTCAAACCGGAAGCATCGAAAAGCGTCCTGCTCTTTGAAAGCGAGAAAGAAGATTTACCGGACAACGTGTTCACCTTCAGCATCCGGCGTTACGGGGCCTCTTACCTGTGCGGCAGGATGGCGGCAAAATGCCCATACGCGTTCGTGCTTGCCGCCTTTCCCGGCGACGGCACGCTGGAACCTGCCATCGAAGGCTTCCGGCAAGGCTATGCCGAAGGACTGAACCAAGCGGCAGAGGTAATCTACCTATCGGAAGATGCCACCGGCTATAACAGCCCGGAGAAGGCATACTCTCAGACGAAAGGTTTGCCGCATAATGCCTTCGTCTTCCCGCTGGCCGGAGGATCCAATTTTGGTGTCTATAAATATGTCCGGGAAAACATGTTTTCACTCATGCTGGTCGCCGGGATGGACGTGGATTGCTCCGACTATTCCACCCGTACCCCGTTCTCACTAACACTGAATATAGACCGGGTGCTGAACACGTTCTTGAACGACTGGCTATCGGGGAACAAGCAGGAGCAGCATCTGAAAGGCGGCTTGGCGGAAGATTTCGCCAACGTGACCGTCAATGCCGGTTTCTTCGACAATTGCTATACTTGGGAAGATTATTACGATACTCCCGATTATTGGCAGAAAGCCTACGATACCTATTACCCATCGGCCTTGAAAGCGGAAAGGAGTTATTATGAGAAATAAGGTGTGGCTGGTTTTCGCATGTATCATCCCGGGGCTCATCACCGGTTGCCATGACGACACGGGTATGCCCGGAGCCGAAACAGTGTCTTACAAGGTGGCGGTCATCATGCCCCTCTCTTCGGGTAACGACTGGAACCGCACCATCGACTGGGCCTTGGACAACTTCAGGCAGGCACAAGTTGGACTTCCCAAGATCACCGAGATACAGGTGGAGCTGAAAAACGAGGAGGATGCCGATTTAGCCGAATACCTCTCACGGGTGGCTTCCGACGATACTTACACGGCAATAATTGGCCCTTACAGTTCACGAAATGCCAGGCTGGCAGCTATCGCCTGTGTCGCGGAGCAAAAGACCTTGATCCTCCCGCTGGCCACCTCGACCGAGTTTCAGCGAATCTTCGCCGGGAAGGAGTGTATCTGGAACCTGGCGCAAAGCGACCTCACGCAATGCGAAATCCTGCTGATGCAGATGGCCGTATCGGATATGCCCAGCGTCAGCCTGCTTACAGCGGATGACGACTACGGGAAGAGTTTCAGCGATTGGTTCGCCTATCAAGCCATTGAGCTGGGATTGGAAGTGGAAGACATGGTGATTTACCGGAACAATGAGGAGTTGAAAAATGGGGTTGCTCATTTCGCGGATAAACGCTTTCGCAGTGGTGCGTTACTGTTCGCCCCTTCCAAAGCTTCCGACTTCCAACTATTCGATGAAACCTATGACCAGTTGGATCGAGGATCGTTCCCGATGGTCTATTGTTCCGACGTGGCCCACTCTAAAACCCTGGTCGGTAAAATCAAACACACGTACGAAGGAGTGTCGCCAAGCGCTGACCCGGCTTCCGGTTTCGTCAACGCCTACCGCTCCAAGTTTGGGGAATCGCCGGTGGCCGGCGAAGCCCACCTGTTTGACGCCATCTCCTTGTTGGGCTACGCGTTGGCCGCTTTCGGGGACGCGGACCTGAACGGGGCGATCAAAAACATCGTGGACGGGCGGGACAACTGGAACCGCGGCTGGATGGCCAGCGACATGCAGGCCGCGTTGCTCCGCCTGCAAGCGGGCGGCTTCCCAAACCTGAGCGGGGTGAGCGGTGACTGGACGTTCGACCAAAAGCACTATGCCAGCGTGCTGAACAGCTCTTATTGCCACTGGGTACTGAAAAACGGCGAATACCACACCCTCGAATACCTCTCCACGGACGGAAGCGGGCGGACAATCTCCATGCTGCAAACATGGCAGACCCAGGCGGAACAGTTCCAGCAGTTCAACCAGCGTCAGGAAGACTTCAATTACGGGAAGCACGAAGGAAACTGGGCGGTGGTCATAGGCACTTCTGACACTTGGGCAAACTACCGCCACCAGGCTGACGCCATGGCCATGTACCAAATACTGAAACGTCACGGGTATGACGATGACCATATCGTTTTGATTATTGCCGACAATATCGCGTACGACTCACGCAACCTCTACCCCGGCGTGGTCAAGGTGAAGCCTGATGGGGAAAACCTCTACCGGGATATGAAAGTGGACTATAAGATTAACGATGTAACGATTGCCGACCTGCAAGACATATTCCTGGGGAATTCTTCTAAACGGTTGCCACATGTCATTGCCCCCGGGAAGAACGACAATATAATCGTCTTTTGGTGTGGGCATGGAAACCACAACAGGCTGGCGTGGGGTTCACATGGAACGGTCTACGGCACGCAGGTGCGTGACATCTTGCGGGCAATGCACGAGGAGCAACGGTACCGGAAAATCCTGTTTGCCATGGATGCCTGTTATTCCGGTTCCATCGGTGAAGCCTGTATCGGCATTCCTGGAGTATTGTTCATAACAGCCGCCAATGCCTACGAGACATCCAAGGCAGACATGAAAGACCCTGAAATGGGCATATGGCTGTCGAACGGTTTCACCCGCGCATTTCAAGAGGCTATTGACGAGACCCCCAACATCACGATGCGGGATCTATACTACAAGTTAGCCCGGCAGACGGTAGGCTCGCATGCCACGGTTTACAACGCGGAATATTACGGGAACATGTATTCCAACACGATGAAGGAATACCTCAATTAGAAAATACCGTTACTTCTTTATGGTATATGAGGCGTTACACAGCGTGCGTTCTTTCAGCAAAGCCTTTTTGAAAGCCTCTCCTCCCGATGATAATGTTGTACTAAAGGGAGAGGTGTAAAGGATGCCCGATTCCTTGCCATCCTCTGTCAAAGTGACCACCCTAAGATTGGTTGAGTAATCCAGTGAATAAACGGTACCATCAACAACTTCAGGGTGATTGGTCTTGGGCTTCGCGATCACGGTCAAAACCACTTTGTCAGGTGCCTCGTTTAAAGAAAAAGTCATGTTCTTCTCCTGATCCTCTTGGATAACTGCCGTTTCGGACTTGCCGCTCGCGCTCGTGGAGGTCATCTCTACATTGTAAAACTGATACCAGGTGTCAGCTAGATCCACGAAATAGGTGACTTTAATTTTTAATGTAGCCTGCGGATCATCAACCACGGGGTCTTCTTCATCTCCACAAGAGGTAAGAGTACATGAAAAGGCGATGGCAAGCATGGCCATCAGGATCGAAAAACGACGCATTGTTTTCATTCGATTTTTTTTAATTGATTTCAGACAACAAAATTACAAAATTATATTTCATGATTGATGGAGCTTTCAAAATAATTGATAGGACTATTGAAGATCTCTCAATTACTTCTTCTTAGATTTGTCAATAAAATCAAATAGGATAAAGGAGTAACCTGTTCACACGGTATTCGATATTCAGAGGTACCTGGCGGATTCGAACCGCCGTAAACGGTTTTGCAGACCGCTACCTAGCCACTCGGTCAAGGTACCTGGTAGGTGTTAAAGCGAACGCGAAGATACGTTATTTTCCTCTAGTTGCAAAGGATTTACCCCTTTCTTTACGAAAAGAGCAGCCTGAAGGCATCGCTTACCTTACGCACCTCAACGATTTTGATAGGCCCCCTCTTATGATACCCCTTGAGGTTGTTGGAAGGAATCAAGATACGGGAGAAACCCAGTTTCTCGGCCTCTTGGACCCGTTGCTCCACGCGGTGAACCGGGCGAATCTCCCCCGATAGACCCACCTCCCCACAGAGACAGGTGTCGGGATCTACCGTCATATCGAGGCTCGACGACAGCACCGCCGTGATTACCGACAGGTCCATACCGGGATCGCTTACCCGCAACCCGCCGGCGATATTCAAGAAGACATCTTTCTGGGTGAGCTTGAAGCCCGCGCGCTTCTCCAGCACGGCCAACAGCATGTTCATCCGGCGGATATCGAAGCCGGTGGCCGACCGTTGGGGGGTGCCGTACGCGGCGCTGCTGACCAGCGCTTGGGTCTCGATCAGGAAGGGACGGATGCCCTCGATCGCGGCGGCGATGGAGACACCGCTCAACCCCTCGTGGTTTTGGGTAAGCAACAGCTCGGAAGGGTTGCTCACCTCCCGCAAACCCGATTGGTTCATCTCGTAAATACCCAGTTCGGCGGTACTCCCGAACCGGTTCTTAATGGCCCGCAATACCCGGTACATGTAGTGCTGGTCACCCTCGAACTGCAGCACCGCGTCCACGATATGCTCCAGCACCTTGGGTCCCGCGAGACTCCCCTCCTTGGTGATATGTCCGATGAGCACCACCGGCGTACCCGACTGCTTGGCGAACTTGAGCAATAGCGATGCACACTCCCGCACCTGCGAGAGGCTGCCCGGGGCGGAGTCCAAAGCGTCACTAAAGATAGTCTGGATCGAGTCGATAATCAACAGCCTAGGCGACAAGCTCTTCACGTGCCGAAAAATCTCATCAAGATCGGTCTCGCAGACGATCCAGCAGTCGTCGTTCTCCAGCCCGATGCGCTCGGCCCTGAGCTTCAGCTGCCGGGCGCTCTCCTCGCCGGATACGTAAAGGATGGGGAGCCCCTTGAGCTTGAGGGCGGTCTGCAAGACAAGGGTCGACTTGCCAATTCCCGGTTCGCCACCGATAAGCACTACCGAAGCGGGCACCAACCCGCCACCCAGCACCCGGTTCAGCTCGGCGTCCCGCGTATCGATCCGCGGTTCTTCTTCCGCCCGGATATCCCGCAACGTGAGCGGCTCGCTTTTTTGATCGGTGAAAGAGCGGGTATCTTCCGGCTTGGAGGCGGCATCCTTGCGCACCACCTCCTCCACGAAGGTGGACCACTCCCCGCAAGATGGGCAGCGACCCATCCACTTGGGCGACTCGTGCCCGCACTGGCTGCAAAAATAGACCGTTTTTAACTTTGCCATCCGTTGTTGGTATAGGGGTGAAAATGGTTGAAAAAATCAAGCGGATCCTTTTAATAGAGTAAAGGTACAAAAATTTCTTGTATGTTTGCAACTACAACTAAAATCGGTTACAATGTCAGTCATACACACGCTTATCGCCCAGTCACTCTCCATCCCGATCAAGTCCATTGAGAACTGCGTCCAGCTCCTGGAAGAAGGAGCTACTATCCCCTTTATCAGCCGCTACCGGAAGGAGGCCACGGGGGGGCTCGACGAGGTGCAAGTGGGACAGGTGCAATCGCTTCACGAGAAGTACATGGAGCTCGTGAAACGGAAAGAGTTCGTTCTAAAGACGATAGCAGAGCAGGAGAAGCTGACCCCCGAACTGGAGAAGGCCATCGAGGGGTGCTGGGACGCTACCGAGTTAGAGGATCTCTACCTCCCCTACAAGCCGAAGCGGAGGACCCGTGCCGAGATGGCACGTGAGAAGGGATTGGAGCCTTTGGCCGGTTGGTTGATGGCACAACACCGGGGCTCACCGGAGGCCAAGGCCGTCATGTTCGTGAGCGAGGAGGTACCCTCTGCCGACGAAGCGCTGAAAGGGGCATGCGACATCATCGCGGAGTGGGTGAACGAGGATGCCGCGGCACGACAAGCGGTACGCAACATCTTTGCCCGGGAGGCGGTCATCACGTCGAAGGTGGTGAAGGGGAAAGAAGAGGAGGGAGAGAAGTACCGTGACTACTTCAACTTCGCCTCGCCACTCTCCCGTTGCCCGTCACACCGCGTACTGGCCATCCGCCGGGGCGAGGCGGAGGGGTTCCTGCGGGTATCCATCTCGCCGGAAGAGGAGAGGTGTATCGACCGGCTGACCCGCCGCTTCGTGAAGAACGACAGCGAAGCGGCTGATCACGTGGAGGGTGCTGTAGTAGATGCTTACAAGCGGTTGTTGAAGCCCTCGATCGAGACTGAATTCGCCAACCTATCGAAGGAGAAGGCTGACGACGAGGCAATCGCTGTCTTCGCGGGGAACCTGCGGCAACTGCTGTTAGCCCCACCCCTGGGACAGAAACGGATCCTCGCGATCGACCCCGGATACCGCACCGGCTGCAAGGTGGTCTGCCTCGACGAGCAGGGGAACCTGCTGCACAACGAGACCATCTACCCCCACCCACCGCAGAACGAGGTGGCCAAAGCGGCCAACAAGGTGGCGAAGCTGGTGTCCGCCTACCGGATCGAGGCAATCGCCATCGGCAACGGCACCGCGAGCCGGGAGACTGAACGGTTTGTCGCCAACCTGAGGTACGACAGGGAGGTGAAGCTATTCGTCGTGAGCGAAAGCGGGGCTTCAGTCTACTCCGCCTCCAAGATCGCGCGAGAGGAGTTCCCGGAGTACGACGTGACGGTGCGGGGAGCGGTCTCCATCGGGCGGCGACTGAGCGATCCGCTGGCGGAGCTGGTGAAAATCGACCCCAAGTCGATCGGCGTGGGACAGTACCAGCACGACGTGGATCCAACCAAGCTCAAGCGGTCGCTTGACCAGACGGTGGAGAGCTGCGTGAACCAGGTGGGGGTAAACCTCAACACGGCGAGCAAGCATCTCCTCACCTACGTATCGGGGCTGGGTGACGCGCTGGCACGAAACATCGTGGAGTGGCGCGCGGAGAACGGACCGTTTCGCTCGCGCAACGAGCTGAAGAAGGTGCCTCGACTGGGCGAAAAAGCGTTCCAACAGTGTGCCGCCTTCCTCCGCGTGCCCAACTCGGAGAACCCGCTGGATAATTCCGCGGTGCACCCGGAGAGCTACCCGGTGGTGAAGCGGATGGCGAGCGACCTGAACCTGCCGGTTCAAAAGCTGATGCACAATAAGCCGCTCATCGACACGATCGATATTAACCGGTACAAGACAGAGACGGTGGGCACGGAAACGCTCACCGATATACTACAGGAGCTGGAGAAACCGGGGCGGGATCCCCGCGGTGAGGCGAAGGTACTGGAATTCGACCCCAACATCCGGGTTATCAGCGACCTGAAGGAGGGGATGGTATTACCCGGCGTCGTCACCAACATCACCAATTTCGGCTGCTTCGTAGATGTAGGCATCAAGGAGAACGGGCTGGTACATATCTCGGAACTGGCGAACCGGTTCGTGTCTAACCCGGCCGAGGTGGTATCACTACACCAGCACGTGAAGGTGAAGGTATTGTCGGTCGATCTGGAACGAAAAAGAATTCAATTAAGTATGAAAGGGGTATGATAAGTTGGTGATGAACGTATGACGTATGACATATGAATGATAGGTAGGTGAAAAGTATGCGAATAATGTTCAAAGAGACTGTAGAGAAACCGAAAATATATCGAGAAAACAGTGGGGATAACGGCTAAAAATGACTGTAAAGGGGAAAAAACACATTTTTTACCTGTTTTCAAGAACCGAAATAGCGTTTCATCTGTTTCAATTTTACATCACTAAAAAATATCAACGCCCATGTCATCATCTTCAAAAACCGATAAAAACGTCCCCGAATCCATCGATTACGCCCACCTGTTCGAAGGCATTCGAAATTTTAAAGCGAACGAGCTCATCCCGCGCCAGGAATTTTTCGAGGCACTGGCGCATCAACAGAACCCGCACACCCTCTTCATCGGGTGTTCCGATTCGCGCGTCATACCCAACGTGGTTACCCAAACCATCCCCGGCGAGCTGTTCGTAGTGAGGAATATAGGCAACTTCGTCCCTCACTACCTGAAAAAGTCCGAGACCTTCCTGGCCACCTCCGCGGTGATAGAGTACGCGGTTCTCCAGCTGAATGTCGATAACATCGTGGTTTGCGGTCACTCCAACTGCGGGGGCTGTGCAGCCCTGTACCAGGAGGAGGAACTAAAACACCTCCCGCACACCAAAATTTGGCTTCAACTGGCAGAACCGGTGAAAAAAATCGTGGAGGAAAAAATCGCCAAAAAGAAGATTACCCTTGAAGAGCGCAGCGAATACACCGAAAAGATGAACGTGGTGGAGCAGCTCAGGCACCTGATGAAATACCCCTATATCCGGAAACGGGTAAGGGAGGGAAAGTTAAACGTGATGGGCTGGTATTACAACATCGAAGAGGGAGAGATCTACAATTACGACCGGAAGCGGCGGCGGTTTATCCGGGTCGAGTAAATTTTGGCCATGTGGTATTCAGGGCATTGCGTAGCGTTCGGTACACCACACGACCGGTAACTCCCGGCACAACGATAGTCCACTACACAACCAGTAATTCATCGTACAGGTCCCTCAATTACCAATTAATCTTTAACTGCTTTTCCGTCAAATGGAAAGACTTCCGGTGGTGAACTGTTACCCCGTGTCGCTCTATGGCCTCTCGGTGTTCACGGGTGGGGTACCCTTTGTTGCGCTTCCACCCGTAGGCGGGAAATTGCTCGTGCAGTTTCTCCATGTACTCGTCTCGGTAGGTCTTTGCCAACACCGAAGCCGCTGCAATAGATAGAAAATGAGCATCGCCTTTAACCACGCAGCTGTACGGGACATCCCGGAAGGAACGAAACCGGTTGCCATCCACCAGGATATGCTCCGGCATCACGGTCAACCTACCCAACGCCCGATGCATCGCCTCCACCGATGCCCACAAGATATTCATCGCATCGATCTCCTCTGGAGTGCAGCTCGCCACCGCGTAACAAAGTGCCCCTGCCTCAATAACGGGCCGCAATGCACGCCGCTGCCCCTCCGTGAGCTGCTTGGAGTCGGTCAATCCCTCGCATTGAAACCCTTCCGGCAAAACCACCGCGGCGGCGAACACGGGGCCCGCCAGGCAGCCACGACCCGCCTCATCGCACCCGGCTTCGATACGACCGGGAACCATGCTTTCCAACAAAGGTGCGACCAACTGTTTCATTTTGTTCACTAAAAACCGTAAGTAACGCAAAATGGGCATCAGATACCGCTTGAAGGACAAAACGTGAAGGGAGCGAAACGTTCCGGAAGCAAAGGAGCGAAGGAGCAAAGGAGTGAAACGACAAACCGTTCAAGGGTTCAAAAGAGGAATTGCTGAAGACTTCGGAAATAAATTTAATCAAGCACTCAAGCAAATAGTCAAGTGAACAAAAGGCGTAGCGGCGAAACGGTCAAACATCAAAATGTTCAGGCAATGAAGCTCCTTAAGAGGTGATTAACCGCTCGATCTCCTCGAGGTCGGACCGGAAACCCTTGTCAACATCCAGGTAATTCTTAACGGTATTACAGGCGTGCAAGACCGTGGCGTGGTTACGGTTGCCCACCCGTGATCCGATTTGCGAGAGGGAGAGCTCGGTATGTTTTTTGATGAAGTACATGATTACCTGCCGTGCCTGCACGATCTCCCGCTTGCGGGAAGGCGACTGGATGAGCTCCTTCTTCACGTTGTAGTACTCCGATACGGTGTCCTGTATCTTTTCGACCGTCACCCGCTTCTGTTCGAACCGGATGCTCTGCTCCATCACCCTACGCGCGAGACTCATATCGACATCTCGGTTGTTGATGATAGAGTGAGCCATCAGCGAAACAATGATTCCCTCAAGGTCACGTACATTTTCGGTCACGTTTTCCGCGATGTATTCGATCACGTTCTCCGGGATAGACAAGCCATCGGACAGCACCTTGTTTTGCAATATCTTTTTGCGAAGCTCCTTGTCCGGCCGCTCCAGCATGGCACTCAAACCCCAGCGAAAACGGGTAAGCAGGCGCTCTTCCACCCCCTGCATGTCCATGGGTGCACAATCGGAAGTCATCACCAGCTGCTTGTTATTCTGATGCAGGTGGTTGAAGATATGGAAAAAGGTGTTTTGCGTCTTCTCCAGCCCCGACAGCTCCTGAATATCATCGATAATCAGCACATCGATGCTTTGGTAGAAGTTGATGAAATCGTTGATGGTATTGAAGCGTCGCGCATCGGTATACTGCACCTTGAAGAGGTGAGCCGACAGGTAGAGCACCTTTTTATCGGGGTAGCGATCCAGTACACCCGAACCGATGGCATGACAGAGGTGGGTCTTCCCCACGCCTGAGGGGCCGTGAATGAACAGGGGGTTGAACGCCGTCTTTGCCGGGTTCATCGCCACCGCCTCGGCGGCCGTGCGGGCCAACCGATTGCTCGAACCCTCGAAAAAGTTGGTAAAGGTATACTTCGAGTTGATCTGTGAATCGAACTGAGCAGGTTCAACGCGGTCGAAGGGACTGGGCACCTTGACCGGGGGTTTCTTATCACCCCTCTTATCAGACGGGGTATAGGGCTTGACCTCGCCGCGCATCTCCACGGCGGTATTGCTTTCGGTCTCCACCAGGATGCGGTAGTTCAAAATGGTCCCTTCACCAATCTCCCGGTAAAGCGTCTGTTGAATTAAATCGAGGTATTTATCTTCCAGGTACTCGTAGAAGAACTGACTGGGGACCTGTATGGTTAACACACGGTCCTTGTAATTCAATGGAACAATGGGGGCAAACCACGTGTTGAACGCCATATCGGGTATATTGTCCCGAATAACCTCCAAGCAGTTGTTCCATAAAACCTGACAGCTCTTTTTCATGTTGTCCTATATCTTTTGCTACTTTCTGGTAAATCCCCTTCTATTTTTCTCTCATTTTGGTTAGCTATTCAAGAAAAGGAGAGGGTCACATGTAGCAAATATTTGGGTTATTTGTTCGGGGGGTGAAAGCTCCATTCAGTCCCCTCCCTTAACCCCTGCACATTGACCTTCTCTCTTGAATGTTTTTCAAAAACGGGAGTACAAATATTCAAAAAAAAATCGAGAATAAAAAATGCATCTGCCATTTATTGCCCCCTGTCTTTCAAATCTCCCTATTTATCAACCGCATAGACGCACAGCGCTCATTTTCAGATACATAATCCATGCGCAATTAGCAGATAAGGCTGATTAACAAGTGAATATAAAGAACTATGTTAACGACCTGAAAAAAACGGTGTAACCCATTTTTTGATGTTAAAGCCACTTGCCCAATGCGTTTCAAGGATAATCACAAGAAAATCGCTATTTAGAACGTTTCTATTTTACGCAACTCCTGACTTTCCTGTATGTGCAGCCCTACACATGAAGAAATATCCTCCCATGCAGGGAATAGCCCTTGCGGGAGCCCCCGTACCTCCCCTACTTCACACGCTTCCCGTCAACAAATTCGACGATAAAAGCATCCTTGAATTTTTTCCGCACCTCGAGGAGTGTCCTTTGACTCTCCTCGAGGCTCGTAGTACTGCCAAACGTGTACTTATATATCGTGCCCTCTTTGTAGACATCAACCGGATGCAACCCCTTGAACACGGAGGCCCCGCTATCGTATTTGCGTGAAGAGGTCAAGAACTGCACCCGGTACTCCTTCGCACCGGGAGCAACACCTTGGTTCAACGTAGTGCTCCCTGCAGACGATGGAATGTTGTTACCGGTGCTACCAAAGACGTGACTCTTTTTGTCGTGTTCCCTCTTGTACTGATTGAAGGCGTTATAGATAGAGGTCGCCAGTGACATTTGCCCGCTCTCGCTTTTCAGGTAACCCTCCTCCTGGCGGTGGCTGATATAGCCCAGCTCGATGAGGACGCTTGGCATGGCCACCTCCCGTAGCACCAGGAAACCGGCTTGACGCACGTCCCTGTTCTCCCGCTTAGAGTTCGACACCAGTTGGTTCTGGACCATTGTCGCGAAACGCACGCTCTGGTCGAGAAACTCGTTGGCCATGAACTCGAAGATGATGTACGACTCCGGCTCGTTGGGGTTAAACCCCTCGTACTTTACCGAGTAGTCCTCCTCGTACATGATGACCGCGTTCTCCGCTTTCGCCACATCCAGGTTGTCCTTGCTACGGTGCAATCCCAGGACAAACGTCTCCACTCCCCGTGGAGAGGTTCGACGCCGATCCACTGCGTTGCAGTGGATGGAGATAAAGAGGTCGCCCTTCGCCTTGTTGGCGATCTCGGCCCGCTTGTTCAACTCCACGAAGCGATCTTCGTTGCGCGTGTACAGCACCTTCACATCGGGATGCCCCTTCTCGATCATCCGTCCCAGCTTAAGAGCCACCGACAAGACGATCTCCTTCTCCTTAGACGTGGCACCCACCGCCCCCGGGTCTTTACCCCCGTGGCCGGGATCGATAACCACCGTGAACGGCCTTTCTTGAGCCCCAAGCGTACCCGAGAAAGGAAGTAAAAAGAAGAGACAGCAAAGCAGCAACAGGCCCCTACAGGGAGGCCTGCTGCTTGCTCGCTCGAATCGTCTATTCATGTCAGGCTCTTAATCTTAAGGCATCAGCTCGGCCAACTTTTTATCCAGCTCCTCACCCCTCAGGTCTTTCGCGATAATCACCCCATCCGGGTCTAGAAGCACGGTATGGGGAATACCCCGGATAGCGTACGCCTCCACCGCTGGACTTTTCCAGAAGCTTAGGTCGGACATCTGTGGCCAGGTCATCTTCAGGTCACTGATACCCTTCGTCCACTCCTCTTGTGTACGGTCCAGCGATACGCCAACCACTTCGAACCCTTTCGACTTGTACTTCTCATACGCGGCCACCACATGGGGCATCTCGTTGCGGCATGGTCCACACCACGCGGCCCAGAAATCAACCAACACGTACTTACCTTTTCCCGCGTAATTGGATAGTGACACCTCATTTCCCTTCGGGTCCTTCGAGGTAATATCCACGAACGGCTTCCCAATCGCCACGTTGGCCAGGTTTTCCAACCGCTTAATCACGCGGGCCACCTCCTCACGAGCCTTGAAGGCATCATCGGCCAAGTCCAGCAACTCTTGCTGCTGCTCCGGCTCGAACCTGGAGTGGGAGGTGATAAACAGGTGCTTACCCAGCTCGTTCTCCATATTCTCCTTGGTGAAGGCAAAAAGCGATCCAACCAACTCGCCGTTGAGGCGATCAAAGTCGCTCCGTACTTGCTCCTCCATCGAATCGGTCAGCGTACCTTCCTGCTTCGCCTTGTTATAGTTTTCAAATGTGGCGCGGAGTGCCAAACCAACTTCTTGCTGTTTCACCCTAAAAGTAGTATAAGCATCGTTCACCGCGGTACCGGTTACGGTCACGACGGAGTCAAATGCTACCGTCAAGGTCCCCGGCTCCAGTAGAATTGGTACACTTGCTCTTCGCTTCGATTGCAGCGACTCATCCAAAGCAATGAGCCGCAGGACCGCTGAATCTACCGAACCTGTGAAAGTGAACGAACCATCGAGCACGATCGCCGTGTCGGTGTTCTCCATCGCATCGGCCGTCATTCGTTGCAAATATACATTGGTACCCTCGTACGCCTTATCGGCCACGGTACCCTGAATCGTGTACCGGCTGTTGGCTTGGCAGGAGATCAACAACAGACCCAGTATGATCAAATTGAATATTTTTCTCATTTCGTTTCATTTTAAACGTTAGACCTACGCGAAGATAGGCAAATTGAGCATGCAAGCCCGACTTTTCACCTTTTTTTGCATCGATAACAATAAAGGCGAAGCCCCTCCGTTTTACATCTACAGAAATACGTGCAGATGAACGATAACAAGCCCAAGAATAGAGGTGGTACCTACCCCGCGCATCGGATGGAAACGAAACCGGCAAAAGTGACGCTGGAGGTAATCAAGCAGTTTGCCCGATGCAGCCACACGATAAGGGAGTTTCCCTTGCCCGACAACATCTTCATCCTCAATTAACTCCGCAACCGATTCCTTTTGTCGGCAACCCCCAACACTCTTTTCCTCAAAAAAGGACGGGATGTCATTTATCCCCGATCACTCGCTTTTTAGCAATGAAAACTGTGTCAATAGTTCAGCTACAATTTTTTCCGACGCTTCAAACTCAACGCTATTCGTACCTAACCAAGTTTCATAACCTCCCAGCTCGTGTTGTGCCGGAGTCGGCAAATAACCCCAGTAACCACCTCCTAAACCGATGACAAACGTCTGCCTGAACGGGCTTTTTGCCTTAACTTCCAATCCGATTTCGGCAAACACTTCAAATGGGATACTCGCCACACCTAAATCGCCAATACCAAACGCCTGTAAACAGACAGAGACCTGATCAGGCTTCTTCAGTTGATTTAGCGTCCTTTCCGCGTATGTTTTCTCAAGCCAATGTGCCGGCTTAACCGAATCGGGTCTAGCCAGAATGGTTTTAGCCCGCTCAACCATGTTCGTATCGGGTTTTCGCACTTTCAGAACAACCTCCTTTTGCTTAGCCTGCAAAGGCACCCAATCGTGATAAGCAATTGACCTTGATGCGTCAAATACTTTTTGAGCGACATCCCTGCCCACCCGTCCCATTTTCTCATAAGGTGCATTTTGCTCGGGAGAGCCACTGTAGTTGATGTTATTAATATCACCGGAAGTGCCGTTTGACATGATCCCTACAAACGGGGGATGCTCTCCTTCAACACCAAAAAGCTCCCGAATACGGTCACAAAAAACAGCATAGTAGTCCGCTGAGATGTGCCCCTGAAGCGTTCCTCCCACGTAGTGGAGCGAATAGTTGGCAAACAGGGCTATGGGGCGTCCTTCGGTCGATTTGACGGATATAAAAGAAACATCAGGGTCGGGCGCGGCGGCAGGGGTCAATTTGTTGGTGTTGTTGTGGCCGGGATTCATCATCACCTGATCATATTCCCCGAAAGGATTAATTACCGGTTGCCTCATTTTCCAGCGGCGCACAAAAACGTGCTCCGGCACGGGAACAACTCCCCACCCTATCCGCGCGGGCTCCAAATGATGGGCGGCAAGTTGTACAACATCGGCTATCCGGTGAATCACAAACTCTTGATAGAGATCAAATGGATCGAGACTCCAATTGCGCCGCCTATCATCCGCTCCCAGTGCACTTGCAGCCGAGTGGGTATGGGTAGCGGAGATAAGGATATTGGCAGGCGGGATACCTATCCTCTCCGCGATCAACCCTTTGGCCGCATCAATCAAGTCCTGATTCAAACCCAAAAGATCTGTCACGACAAAAGCCAGCTTAGTGGTGCCATCGTCAAGCATCAAACAACGCGCATGCAACTCATCATGTACCTCAATGGCCGGAGGCTGATGCCATTCACCAATCAGTTCGCTGCCTAGAAACGGGGTGATATTCGCCGTTGCCGCACCGGCTTTGAAAACCTTTTGTTCATGTTGTTCCGCTTCTCCGTTGACAGGCATAGCTACCGCGTGCACCTTTCCGGGTAAGCCAATCATGACCAGCGCAACCATACAGAAGCGCAATGTAAATAACCTCATAGTGTAAGCAAATTAAAAGGTCTGCGCGTGATTAATAATTTTTCATGGCCCTTCCTATTTGCGCGATGGCCTCTTTGTGCCTATCCAGGCAGGGTGCGAGGGTAGGCCGCCATGGAGCAGTCATAAAGCCAAAAAGCCTTGAGGGATCAATCACCTTTTTCCCGTATTTCACGGTGTCTTCCATGTTTGTCGCGTTGGAGTGGTTGCTACCTGTCGGTATTTGATCAAAGCCATGCTCTTCTAAAGCGTCGTACAGCGTCACGTAGGTTTTGTTCGGCTCCGTCAATCTCTCTACATCGAACACGCTCCCGTAATACCAGTTGCTTTGCAGAACCGACTTGGGCATTTTCCTGAAGAAGACCTCCGGTTTATGCCAAGCGTAATCCGACCACACCCAAGGCCTTACCCCTTTTTTCTCCACTTCGCCGATGTAGAAGTAGAGGTCTCCCCACCACAGATCGTTTTGACGTATGACGGTGTAGTCGAAACGAGCCTGGTGGCCTGCCGTTTCTTCATCCATGCCCAGATGGAAAAAGCGGGGGGTGTCAAACAGTTCAATCACTTCACTGATCAGGTTTCGGCAAACGTTATAATAGGTCGATGTGGAGACCATGCGTGAATATTCTCCCATCCACACGTCATGCGTAGTGGCGAAATTCAATTTAGGAATAGGCTCCAATCCTAACTTTCTCATCTTGGCCAGCTCGGAGCTTAACTTCTCTTTTGACCATGCATTCTTCACGGCTATCTCGGGGTGACTTTCATATTGAACGCCATCTCCCAAATCCAGAACCACCATGTTCATCCCCACATTGGCCATCTCTTGAAGGAGCGTGTTCCATGTCGACTCGTCGAAAGTCAAAAACGACCTGTAGGGATGGGCCCACTCCCTCGCCTCCTGACACGTGCTGCAGACGTAATTTTCATCGCGGTACTTGAGCGGCACGTTATCTTCCCACATGTTGTAGCTGAGGTGTAAAAGATTGGCCCAGATGCGCTGTTGATCACTGTTTTCCCGCAGGGAACCTGCTTTGTGGTTATCCGGCCGTGCATGCATGACAATCGGCATTGAACCCGCGATACCGACTGCGGTCATCTGCTTGATAAAATCTCTTCGGTTTGTCATAATGAAATTATTTTATTACAGTACAAATATACCTTTTTTACCGTACATCAACTAAAGAGAACGAGGATATTCCGCGAAATGCCCGGTAATCTTAAAGAAAAAGGCCCATTGCAGGGACACTTCGCTCTAGAAAACCTGTTTCATTCTCGATATAGAAGGTTTTTTATCCCTTACGCTTGTGAAAAGCAGTTTTTTCATGTATTTTTGGCTTCTATTTCCTGAATGTAGGCGGCTACACGAATGGCCGCGGCTATTCAGGTCACCCCTTTTACGAATTTCAAACGACAACGAAGCATGAGTACCATCGTGGCGCCGTCCCTCTTTGCGGCCGACTTTTTAAACCTCGAGAGAGATATTGACATGTTGAACCGAAGTGAAGCGGACTGGATTCATTTGGATGTAATGGACGGTGTGTTCGTACCCAACCTCTCGTTCGGTTTTGCCCTGACCGGCCTCCTGAAGAAGGTTACCCAAAAACCGCTGGACACCCACCTGATGATCGTGCAACCGGAAAAGTTCATCGATGAGGTGGCGGCCACCGGCTCCACCTTCATGAACGTGCACTACGAAGCGTGCCCCCACCTCCACCGGGTGGTGCAGCAGATTCGCCAGAAAGGGATGAAGCCAGCGGTCACCCTTAACCCCCACACGCCCGTGTGCGTGCTGGAAGAGATCCTCCCCGAACTGGATATGGTGCTGCTCATGTCGGTGAACCCCGGCTTCGGGGGACAACAGTTCATCGAGAGTTCCCTGGAGAAAGTGGCCCGCCTCAAAGAGATGATCGTCCGCCGGGGCTTATCCACGCTCATCGAAGTAGACGGTGGCGTAAACCTTGAAACCGGGAAAAAACTGGTTGAAGCAGGGGCCGACGTACTGGTCGCGGGCAGTTACGTGTTCAACGCGGACGACCCTTTAAGGGCCATCCAAGCGTTGAAGGCGCTGTAACTTGACAATGCCTACACCCACCATATTTGGTAAAACACCCTTTTTACGCCTTCTCATTCCCGTCATCACCGGTATCGCGGTGGCGGCTTACTTCCCCGTTGTCCAACGCGGTTTCTCCTTCGCGGCACTCGTGGGACTGTTACTTATGCTGCTCTCTTTTTTCCTCAAGGGGGAGTGGCGCTACCCGTTGCGTTGGCTGTTCGGGATAGGCGCTTCACTCTTCCTCTTCTCCATCGCCCTCCTACAGTACCGGGAGCATGAGAAAGGAGCGGCACCCGACTTCACAAGCGATGAAACCTATTACATCGGTACACTCCTCGATATCCCTGAAATGAAACCACGCTCCATAGCATGCCACGTGAAAATTGGGTACCCCGTGGAAAAACGGGTTATCCTCTACCTGCAACAGAGCGACCAGGCAAGAACGCTCACGCCCGGCGAGGAGTTGGTTTTCCGGGCAAGGTTGCAACCCTTTCGGAACTTTGGCAACCCGGACGAGTTCAACTACCAGCGCTTCATGAAGATCAAGGGAATAGCCGGATCAGCTTACGTGCCGACAACCAACTGGCAAAAAACAGGGAGGCAACGAATCACGCTCCCCATCCTATCGCAACGCTGCCGGGCCAAAGTGCTGACGTTCTTCCACTCCTTTCAACTCGACCCGGACGCGCTCGCGTTCATATCGGCGATTACCTTGGGCTACAAGGCCTACCTTTCAGATGACCTGCAAGAAGCATTCCGGGCTTCCGGCACAGCGCACGTGCTGGCTGTCAGTGGACTGCACGTCGGCATCATCTACGTGATCATCAACTTCCTCTTCTCGTTCTTAGGGAGGCGAGGGCGACCGTTCGTGATGCGGCAACTCCTGGTCATCCTCACCCTATGGGCCTACGCCCTGATTGCCGGGATGTCAGCCCCCATTACCCGTGCCGCGTTCATGCTGACCATCTACTGCGTGGGACGGATCGGGAAAAGTTCCGGCTTTACCTACAACACCCTGGCCGCGGCCGCATTTATCATCCTCCTGTTCAAGCCATTCAGCCTATTTGACGTCAGCTTCTTAATGAGCTTCATGGCGGTCTTCGCGATCCTCTTTTTCCAACCGAAGCTGCGCCTTCTTTACACCCCTCGCCACCGGGTGAGCAAGTACTTTTGGGAGCTCTCTACCGTCTCCCTCTCCGCGCAAATAGGCGTGTTCCCCTTGGTCCTCTACTTTTTCGGAAGCTTCCCCACCTATTTCTTCCTCGCGAACCTGTTGGTCGTACCGCTGATATCGCTCGTTATCTACGCCACCGTTCCCCTGGTCGCCGTATCACTCTTCTCGTTTCTCCAATCGTCCTTGCTCTCATGGCTGGAAACGCTATTCCGCTGGGTATTGAAGATGCTGATCAATATCGTGTTGTGGGTGGTACAGTTCACCGAAACGCTCCCCTTCGCGCAGGTGACCGACCAGTACCTCTCCTTCCCGCGGCTCCTCTTTCTCCTCCTTTTCCTCTACCTGTTTGCATGGTACCTTGTAAGTCGTCGCTCCCGCCCCCTACTGGTCGCCCTCACCTCCCTACTGCTCTTCTTCGTCATTGGCAGCCACGAGCGCCTCACTGGTGGGCCGACACGCTTGGTTGTCTTTAACACGCCTTCAACCAGCGAGATCGCCATTTTCGCGGAGAAAAGACGGCACTACGTGGAGCTCCCGCGAAACGGGTTGCTACCTCACCCCACGAAGGGCATCCTCAGGCTCTCCGATGGCGAGATCGAAAGGCTACATGCCGAAGAACCGTTTCCCCTGCACACGCTCATTCTTTCAGAGTACCGGTACTTCAATGTCAATCGGCTTCTCAACCTATTCCAACCCGAGGTAATCGTCCTGGACAGCTCTATCCCTCGCTACGCGGCCCGCCGGTTACAAGCAGAGTGTGGCAAGTTAGGCGTCGCGGTACACGATGTAACCGCAGATGGCGCCTATTCCATTTTTTATTAGTATTTTTGCAAGAAAATGCTATCCCATTGATTACACCCATCATTCAACAACGAAAAGTGGATCAGGTGATGGAGGCCATTCGTGCCTCCCAGGAGATCGTGATTACCACGCACCGCTCGCCGGACGGTGATGCGTTGGGCGCATCGCTCGCGCTGTACCACTTCCTGAAACGACAGGGCAAGCGGACGCGGGTAATCGTCCCAAACCCTTTCCCTCACTTCCTGAGATGGATGGAGGGCTCTAACGAGGTGGAAGTATACGAGTATAACCCCCCGGCGGGACAGCGTATCCTCACCTCGGCAGACTTGATCTTCTGCTTGGATTTCAACCTCTTTAAGCGGGTAAAACCGATGGCCCTCCCCCTTGAAGAGTCGCCCGCCAAGAAAGTGCTGATCGACCACCACCCGTTCCCGGGAGAGGGCTTCGATATCACCATATCCCACCCGGAGATAGGCTCCACTTGCGAGCTCCTGTTCCGCTTCCTGAAGCAGGCAGGTGCCTATCCTGAGCTCACGAAAGCGGAGGCGGAGTGCATCTACTGTGGCATGATGACCGATACTGGAGGGTTCACCTTCAACTCGAGCGACCCCGAGATTTACGAGGTCGTCAGCCTGCTCCTGCGGAAAGGGATCGATAAGGACGAGATCTACGCCAACGTGTTTCACAACTACTCCGAATCGCGTTTTCGGTTACTCGGCTTCATGCTCTCAGAGCGGATGGAAGTGTACCCGGAGCTGCACTCGGCGCTCCTTTACCTGTCACGGGAAGACCAGGCCCAGTTCGAGTTCAACAAAGGCGATACCGAAGGGTTCGCGAACTTCCCGCTCAGCATTAAGGACATCATCTTCTCCACATTTATACGGGAGGAGGACGGCTTGGTCAAGCTCTCCTTCCGATCCCAACAATCGTTCCCCAGCAACGAGTTTGCCGCCGAGTTCTTCAACGGTGGGGGACACCTGAACGCGGCGGGGGGAGAATTTTACGGCTCCTTCGAAGAAGCGCTGGAACTATTCGCCCAAGGGCTTAAACAGTACGAGGAGAAACTGAAAAAATCGTTTAACCCATTTTAAAGAATGATCGCTGTTTATTTCGACTAAACCGCCCATTGTTTACCGCGGATTGTGTATTTTTGCAGATGATTAAGCTGAACGTAAACAAGAGACAAACGATATGAGAATTTCACGTGCCACAACCATACTCATCACCGCGCTGCTGATGCTTTTCACCGCTTGCAACGATAAGAAAACGTATGCCGATTACTTGAAGGACGAGGCCCGTGCCATCGACCTGTTTATCAAGAAAAACGGGCTCGAAATATTGGACAAGTTGCCCCCGAACGGTCAGTTCAAAAGCAACCAGTTCTACAAGGATGCCTCGACCGGTGTCTATTACAACATCGTGGAGTACGGCAACAAGCAGCAAAAGGCCTCGCTGGGTGACGAGGTGTATATCCGCTTCAAGGGGTTAACCTACTTTATGACGGACGACACTACCAAGTACAACAACCTGGACCCCATCCGGAGTCCCTTCCCCCAAACGCTGGTGTACCGGGGAAAAGTCAACAGCAACACCAAAAGCCACTACTCCACGGCAGGATGGATGGTTCCCGTTCCCGATATAGGGCATAAGGCCGTGGTAAAACTGATCGTCCCCTTCGAGATGGGGTCATCATACGATCAGTCCAATTATCAGCCCACCTACTACGACCACGTGGAGTACCGTTTTGAAGGTTTTTATTAATCAGCAACTCAAGTTCTCTGAGACAAAAGAGGCACGCTAAACAAACCCTATCGAGGGTTTTCATAAAGAAAAAATTATGACGTTAATTAAATCCATCTCCGGCATTAGAGGTACCATAGGCGGCGCCATAGGGGAGAACCTCACCCCACTCGACATCGTGAAGTTCACGGCCGCGTACGCCACGTTTATCAAGGAGCAGACTCAAGTAAAACGACCCAGGATTGTCGTGGGCCGTGACGCACGCCTCTCGGGGGAGATGGTGCACCGCGTGCTTACCGGTAGCCTAATCGGGATGGGGTGTGATGTGACTGATGTCGGCATGGCCACCACCCCCACCACCGAGATCGCCGTGGTCAAGGAAAACGCGCAAGGAGGCATCGTGATCACTGCCAGCCACAACCCAAAGCAGTGGAACGCGCTGAAACTGTTAAACCACAAGGGGGAGTTTCTGAACGCCAAAGATGGTGCGCGCATCCTCGCCTTGGCCGATGAGGAAGCGTTCCTCTTCTCGCCCGTTGATGAGCTGGGTACGATCACCCAAAAAAACTACCTGCAAGAACACGTGCAGAGTATCTTGTCGCTTGACCTGGTTGACGTGGAGGCGATCAAGGCAGCCAACTTCCAAGTGGCGATCGACTGCGTGAACTCGGTAGGCGGAATAGCTATCCCCGAGCTGCTCTACGCCCTGGGTGTAAAAAAGGTGTTCAAACTGCACTGCGCCCCACACGGGAACTTTTCGCACAATCCGGAACCCCTTCCCGAGCATCTCACCGAGTTAGCCTCACTCACCCGGGACTCTCGGGCCACCGTTGGCTTCGCCGTGGATCCCGATGTGGACCGGCTGGCCATCTTCAGCGAAGACGGGGAACCCTTCGGCGAGGAGTACACGCTGGTGGTGGTATCCGACTACGTGCTGCAACACACGCCCGGCAACACGGTCTCCAACCTGAGCTCTACCCGTGCGCTAAGGGATGTCACCCGACAACGAGGGGGTGAGTACTACGCGGCCGCGGTGGGAGAGGTAAACGTGGTGACCAAGATGAAAGAGGTGAATGCCGTGATTGGCGGGGAAGGGAACGGGGGTGTTATCTACCCTGCCTGGCACTACGGCCGAGACGCTCTCGTGGGTATCGCGCTATTCTTATCTTACCTGGCCCGCTCAGGCAAAAGCCCGTCGGAGTTAAGGGAGTCCTACCCCGCCTACTTCATGTCGAAACAGAAAGTGGAGCTTGAACCGGGTATGGATACCGACGCGATACTGCAAGCGATGAAAGAGCGGTTCAGCGACCAAGAGGTGACCGATATTGACGGTGTTAAAATCGACTTCCCAGACAAGTGGGTACATCTCCGCAAATCAAATACAGAGCCCATCATTCGCGTATACTCCGAGGCGAAGACTACACGAGAGGCCGAGGAGATCGGCAAACAGATTATCCAGCTAATCTCCTCCCACCGTTGATGCAACGCTGGGGGAAGCCGTTAAGCAAGGTTCAATGAAGGAAAAGCTGGTAACCCGCTCGGACTTCAAGGGGTTGCATCCTCTGCTCGAAGGTAAGCTTGGCGACAAGATCATCGACCTTGGGATGAAGTTGGCTGGACTGCACCACGCGAATGCGGTGTACGACCGGTCTAAGCACTTAACCGGCCCCGCCTTTTGCAAGGATGTGCTCGACAAGCTGGGTGTTACCCGTGTGCCGCGTAACGTGGAGGTACTCGAACAACTCAGGGGCGAGCCTTTTATCACCATATCCAATCACCCGTACGGCCATATCGACGGGATTGCACTCATCGAGCAGGTGGGTGGGCGCATGCCCAACTTCAAGGTAATGGTTAACTTCATCTTGGGCTTGATTGACACGATGGCGGAGAACTTCATCACGGTCGACCCGACGAAAGGCAAAGAGAAAAGCAGCACCACCACGGCCGGGTTTCGAGAATGTATCGCCCACCTGAGGTCGGGTAACCCCATGGGGTTCTTCCCCTCCGGGGCGGTATCGAACCTCTACTTCCGGAAAGGAAAGTTCATCATCGAAGATCGACCTTGGCAGGAGGCTATCCTCAAAATCATCCGAAAAGCCTATCTACCCGTTATCCCGATTCATATATCGGGGTACAATAGCATCCCTTTCTACCTCTCCCGCGCCTTGGGATGGCAGGTTCGCACGATGAGACTATGCCACGAGCTACATAACAAGTGGGGCAAGGAGATGGTGCTCTCCTTTGGCGACCCGATCTCGCCACAACAGGTGAAGGTGTTCGGAAAAGATACCGGTCGGCTGGAGGATTACCTGCGGCGCACCACGTACGCTTTAGGAGAAATGTAAATAAATGACTACCTTTGACACCTATGGCAAAACAATCGATACAGCAAGTTAAACAACGTTTTGGAATTATCGGTTCAGCACCGGAGCTGGACCGGGCGATCGATGTTGCCTTGCAGGTGGCACCTACCGACCTATCCGTGTTGATTACCGGGGAGAGCGGTGCCGGTAAGGAGAGCTTCCCCCAGATCATCCATCAATACAGCAGGCGAAAACATGGACCCTACTTCGCGATCAATTGCGGTTCTATCCCTGAAGGGACAATTGATTCCGAGCTGTTCGGCCATGAGAAAGGATCGTTCACCGGCGCCACCGGGGCGCGGAAAGGGTACTTCGAGGTAGCCGACGGGGGTACGCTTTTCCTCGACGAGGTGGGTGAACTGCCGCTCTCTACACAGGCCAGGTTGCTACGCGTGCTGGAGACCGGGGAGTTCATCAAGGTGGGCTCATCAAAGGTCGAAAAGAGCGATGTCCGAGTGGTAGCGGCCACCAACCTCAACATGGTGCAAGCCATCGAAAAGGGGAAGTTCCGGGAGGACCTCTACTACCGGCTGAACACCGTGCCCATCCGTGTGCCGCCGCTCCGAGACCGGCAGGAGGATATTCCACTCCTTTTCCGCAAGTTCGCCGGCGATTGTGCCGAGAAGTACATGATGCCGCCCATCACGCTTACCGATGACGCCCGGGCGATGCTCGTGAGCTACCATTGGCCGGGCAACGTGCGGCAACTCAAGAACATCACCGAGCAGGTATCGGTCATCGAGAGGGAGCGAACCATCACCCCCGACATCCTTCAAAAGTACATCCCCTACAACGAGGGGCGCATGCTCCCCGTTTCGGTCTCCAAGCTAAAGGAGGCCGATTACAGGTCGTTCGCGAACGAACGGGAGATCCTTTACCAGGTTCTCTTCGATATGAAAAAAGATATTTCCGACCTCAAGCAGGTGGTGAAAAATATCATAGAGGGAGCACCCCCCCACGCGTCTGTGCACCCTGCCGACCATCCGGTTGCCCATTCGTCAACCCCTACCATTATCTCGAATGAACCCACCCGGGTGTCTGTCCCCGCAAAGTACGAGGAGTTTCCACCTACCCTCACGATTGGTGATAACAAAGTGCACGACATCCAAGATGCCACCGAGTACGAAGAGAGTACAAAATCAATTAGCGAGGTAGAAAAAGAGATGATCGCCAAGGCGTTGGCACGCCATAACGGCAAACGAAAAGCGGCCGCGAGCGACCTGGGGATATCGGAACGAACGTTGTATAGAAAAATTAAAGAGTATGGCCTCTAACCGTTAAGGGTTTCCCCTTGGCCTAAAATACTGCCGCGATGAAACGAAGCATTCTCTTCCTGTTGTTACTGTTCGTGACGAGCTCATGCCGGATATCCTACTCCTTCCGAACGGCTTCTATCGACTACGACCTCACCAAAACGCTCTACATAGGGCATTTCGTGAACCAGGCACCCCTGGTATACCCCCCTCTGGAGCAACGTTTTAACGAGGAGATGAAGGACTACTTCACCCGAAACACCCGGTTGCAACTGGTCAATCAAAACGGCGACATGGAGATTGAGGGGGAGATCGTGGGGTACGAGCTCACTCCGCTCGCCGTGCAGGAGGACGCGTTCGCTTCTGAGACGAAGCTGACCATGACCGTTCGGATGCGGTTCCGCAACAACAAAACCGACGAGCCGGAATTGGAGGAGCGGATCTCGGCCAACCGAACATTTTCCAGCAACACGATGTTTGACAACGTGCAGGATCAACTCATAGAGGAGCTCATCGATGAGATCGTGGACCAAATATTCAACGCCACCATGTCGAATTGGTAGCGAAACAGTTTACAGGTAAGAAAATGGAACAGAAGCAACTTTACCACTGCATGGAACAACCGGGATCAATGGACAAGGTCACGGTGGAGGAGCTAGGCCGGCTGATCGAGGAGTTTCCCTATTTCCAGACGGCGCGCCTGCTCTACACCCAGAACTTACACGCTACCGGGGATCCGCGGTACGGTGACGAGCTGGGTAAAACCGCGATCTTTTGTGCCGACCGTTCGAAGCTTTTTTACCTGATCCACGCGGAGAGGTACTGGCAGCTACTAAGCCTTCCAGGAAGTGACACGTTATCGGAGAAAGATAGAACCGAGATCCTGCTAAATTCTTACCTGCAGTCGTTCGAGGAGAAGAAGGTACAGGAGGATGCACCACCCGTTGCCTTGGGCGAGGAACACGCCGCCTCAGTCGACTACTTCGCCTACCTTGATGCCATGGGTGAGGGGATATCCCTTGAGGGGCGTGAGCAACACCGACTTCAACACCAGGACATTATCGATGCCTTCATCGAGAAGGCCAACAATGACGATATCCGCCCCTCCCTGCCCACCGAACGAAGTGAAGTCAGCAAAGGAGAAACAGAAGAGGGAGAAAGCGAGTTCTTGACCGAAACGCTCGCTAAAATTTACATGAAGCAGCAAAAATATGAGCAGGCCCTCGCGATTATTAAGCGGTTAAGTTTGAATTTTCCAAAAAAAAGTGCTTACTTTGCCGACCAAATTCGTTTTTTGGAGTATTTGATTATTAACGAGAAGAACAAAAAATAAAAATAGACAGCAGTCATGTATATATTCATTACCATTCTGATTCTTTTGGCGTCACTTCTGATGATCTTCGTCGTACTGATCCAGAAGTCTAAAGGCGGCGGCTTAGCCAGTGGTTTCGCTTCGTCTAACCAGATCATGGGCGTACGGAAGACAACCGACTTCCTAGAAAAATTCACCTGGACGCTCGCGGCTGTGGTTATCGTGTTGAGCATCCTCACGGCCAAGTTCACGGCCTCACGCGGTGATGCCCGCCAGTCGGAGATCGAGGTACAGCAACCCGCGCCGCTTAGCCCTAGCACCGCTCCCGACGTGACACCGGGACTTCCCATTCCCTCTGCTCCCGCTCAAACACCCGGGGAAGAGACTCCCACGGAATAGAAACCCGCGACCCGCAACAAAAGCACAACACTGCCCGCGGGGTTAAAAATCAACCCGCGGTACTGTTATTTGCATTCCGGTATATAACAGCTGTAGGGATTTATCGTAGTACGATATCGCGAAGGAGTGGAACTCCGGCGTGCTCGTTCAGCCTTTTAATTAAGTTCTCCTTGTTCATCTGCAGTTCGGCGCGTAGGACCGATGACGCGAGTTGCACGTAGAGTACGCCATGCTTGAAATAGATGGAGCGGGTATAACTGGAGACCCCTTCGCCCAGCAGCTCATGCCACCCTTTCACCACGCGGCGCTCACCCAGTTGTCGCCGTATATCATCACGGCTCTCCAGGAAATCAGACAGCAAATCTGAAAGGGGTTGCGCGTCTTTTTTTTTCATGATTCTATTCGCTCATCGGTGTAACCTCTCCCTCCACCACCGAGTAAACGCGGTAATTGTTGTGATGTCGCTCCAGGAGCTTATCGAAAGACTCACGATTGGTGTCCGAGATAAATATCTGCCCGAACGAGGGGCCCGAGACCAGCTTCACGATCTCCTCCACCCGGTGGGCGTCTAACCTATCGAAGATATCATCCAGCAGCAGGATGGGTACGGCGTGCCCCCGCTTCAAGAGGAACTGAAACAGCGCGAGCTTAAGGGAGACGAAAAAGGTCTTGTTCTGCCCTTGAGAACCCACCCTTTTCATGGGATAGCCTTCTAACAACATCTCTAGCTCGTCGCGGTGAATCCCCACCGTGGTATGGCCAAGCAACGAATCGCGCTGTCTGTTCTGTATCAACCTCCTGTTGAAATCCGCGCTGGAGAGTTGAGAGCTATAGGCAAGCGACACGCCCTCGTTAGAGCGACTCACGCGACTGTAAAACTCATTGAAGATGGGGACAAGCTCCTCCACGAATATCTTCCGCTTTTGGTGGATGGGATTCCCGCTCGCGACCAACTGCTCGTCCCATAGCTCAAGCAGCTCCACGTCAATATCCCCCTCCTCGCTCTTCAGCAGCACGTTTCGTTGCTGTAACGCCTTGTTATACTGCACCAATGCCCGCAGGTACTCCTTGTCGTATTGCGATATGGCCATATCCATGAACTTCCGCCGCTCCTCGCTTGCCCCCGTGATCAACTCGTTATCCGCGGGTGAAATCATCACGAGTGGAATCAGGCCATAGTGGTCGGTCAACTTTTCATACGCCTTCTTATCCCGCCTGAACTGCTTCTTCTGTCGCCGACGGAGACCACTATAGATCTCGATCGGGGCATGATCATTGGTCAGGTACCTGCCTTGAATCATGCAGACATCGGCATCGTGCCGAATGACCTGCGAGTCGATTGGGTTGGTGTAGCTTCGACAGAAAGAGAGGTAGTAAATCGCATCGAGCAGGTTGGTCTTCCCCATCCCGTTGTTTCCCACGAAGCAGTTAATACCCGGGGAGAAGCGGAGCTCCGCCTGTTCGATGTTCTTGTAGTTCAGTATGGATAGCTCTTCTAAAATCATATCGGTTAATCGTCGCTCATCAGGAGCCGCTGTAAGTCCTCGGGGGAGATGTTCATCTTTAGCCGCCCCTCCGAGGCGAAAGCGATCTTTCCCCGCTCTTCCGAGACGATGATCACCTTGGCATCGGTCTCCTGCGAGATGCCCAGCCCCGCCCGGTGCCTCAGCCCCAAATGCGCCGGTATATTGGGGTTCTGCGAGATGGGCAGGATACAACCAGCCGCCTTGATCTTCTTCCCCACGATAATCATCGCCCCGTCGTGCAGGGGACTATTTTTAAAGAAGATGTTCTCGATAAGCCGCGAGGAGATGTCCGCGTTCACGATCTCCCCCGTCTGTTCGTACAGCCCCATTTGGATATCCCCCTGTATAGCGATCAGGGCACCCGTTTTGGCCTTCGACATGTTCATGCACGCGAGTACCACCGCCGTGAGGTGCGAGTTGTCTTTCTTGTTACCTTCATTCGGGAAAATCAGCTTGGCGATAAAATTCCACCCCTTTTTAGAGCCAAGCGACATCAAGAATCGGCGAATCTCATCTTGAAAGAGAATTACCAACAGTATAAGCCCCGCGCTCACGAACTGATCGAGGATAGAGCCCAACAGCACCATGTTGAACACCCTCGACACCAGGATCCATATAACCATGAAGACAAGGATACCAATTAGCAGCGGCCGTAACCCCGAGATCTTGACCAGACGGAAAAGATAGTAAAGGAGCAGGGCGACCAGTACTACATCGATAAAATCCTTTAAACCGAAATGCGCGAACATACCCTTGATTTATGATTCAACTCCTGCACGATCCTGACACACTCTACCGCTTCCTTCACATCATGCACCCTCAAGATGTGGGCACCCGAGAGTAGGGCGACCGTGTTCAACACGGAGGTCCCGTTGAGGCTTTGCTCCGGCGTGGAACCAAGAAGCTTGTATATCATCGATTTGCGCGATATACCCACCAGGAGCGGCTCCTCAAAGATATGAAAATATTTCAGATAAGCCATCAATTCGTAATTTTGGGAGACCGTTTTGCTGAACCCGAAACCCGGGTCGAGGATCACGTCGTTCACCCCCAGTTGATTCAGTTGCGCCACCTTTTCGGCGAAGTAAAGGAGCAGCTCCTGCACGAAATGATCGTAGTCGGTCAGCTGCTGCATCGTCTGGGGCGTCCCCCGCATGTGCATCAGGATGTAGGGCACGTTCAGCCTGGCCACCGTGGGGAACATGCGCTCATCGATTTGCCCCCCCGATATGTCGTTAATCAGGTTCACCCCGTGCTCCTCGACTGCCTCCTTCGCCACGTCGGCGTAGAAGGTGTCGACCGACAGCAGCGCCCGCGGGAACTCCTTCCTGATCAACCTCAAGGCGGGCATCAACCGCCCCGCCTCCTCCTTGGCATCCAAGAGGCGGGAGATGGGCGTGGTGGATTGCGCGCCCACATCGATAAAGGTGCCCCCCTCGCGAAGGATTTGGCCGCACCGCTCCACGATATCCCGTTCCGACTGCTTCCGGCTACCGGGGAAGAACGAGTCGGGGGTTACATTCAGTATCCCCATCACCCTCGGTTCGGAGAGGTCCATCAACTCCCCGTTCAAATTGATCGTTTTCACCTTCTCTTTATTTTGCATACAATTTTACCCTTTATTTTTATTTACCACGGTTGCTTTACGTTCCAGTTTCATTAAGACCCCTAACTCATAACACCGAGTGAGGATCCTTGTCGGGGTAGTCAATGGTGTAATGCAGCCCACGGCTCTCCTTACGTGCCATAGCCTGCTTGATCACCAGGTAACCCACCTTGATGATGTTCCTCAACTCGCAGATCTCGCGGGAAACCACCGACCGTTGGAAAAGGTCCTCCGTCTCCCGAAAAAGGATGTTGAGGCGGCTCATCGCCCGGTTCAACCGCAGGTCGGAACGAACGATACCCACGTACGACGACATGATCTGTCCCACCTCCCGGTAGCTTTGCGTGATCAACACCATCTCCTCGGGTGAGGTGGTTCCTTCATCGTCCCAAGGAGGGATATTCTCCTGGAACGGGTATTCTTTAAAGCGGGGAATCGTATGTTTCGCCGCCGAGTCGGCAAACACCACCGCCTCTATCAGCGAGTTAGAGGCCAAACGGTTCGCCCCGTGCAGCCCGGTGCAAGCACACTCACCGTTAGCGTAGAGACGGTGAATGGAGGTAGCCCCGTTCAGATCCACCCAAATTCCCCCGCAGAGGTAGTGTGCCGCCGGTGCGACTGGGATCATCTCTTTGGTGATGTCGATCCCGAACGCTAGGCATTTCTCATATATCGTGGGAAACTGACATCGCGTCTCTGCCGCATCCTGTCGCGTCACGTCCAGGAAGACGTGATCCTCCCCCCGCTCTTTCATCTCGGTATCGATGGCACGGGCCACGATATCGCGTGGGGCCAGGGAACCCCGCTCGTCATACTTGTGCATGAACTCCTTGCCATCCATCGTCTTTAATATGGCCCCGTAGCCCCTCATCGCTTCAGTAATCAAAAAAGAGGGTCTCGCCCCGGGGTGGTAGAGCGCCGTGGGATGAAACTGCACGAACTCCATCCCCTTTACCTCCCCTTTTGCCCTCGATACCATGGCGATGCCATCGCCCGTGGCCACGCTCGGGTTGGTGGTGGTTTGATAGACCGCGCCAATACCCCCCGTGGCCATCATGGTCACCCTCGACAAGAAAGTGTTAATAGCCCCGGTATCTTCGTCAAGGATGTATGCACCGTAGCACTCGATACCCGGCGTATGGCGGGTTACGACCTGTCCCAAGTGGTGCTGCGTAAGTACCTCAATGGTGAAATGGCGTTCAAACACGTCGATATTAGGATGGGCTCTAACCGCCTCCACAAGGCTCATCTGTATCTCTGCCCCCGTTTTATCCTTGTGGTGGAGGATGCGAAAATCGGAATGGCCCCCCTCTCGATGCAGGTCGAAGTTGCCCTGCTCATCTTTATCAAAGTCTACCCCCCATCCGATAAGCTCGCGAATCTGCCCAGGCGCTTCACGCACCACCTTCTCTACCACCACAGGGTCACACAAACCGGCGCCGGCATCAAGCGTGTCGGCAATATGGTTCTCGAAATGATCCCAGGGATGGGTCACCGAAGCAATACCTCCTTGAGCGTAAAAGGTGTTCGCATCTTCCAACAGGTTCTTGGCCACGAGAGCCACCTTACCGTGAGGTGCCACCTTGAGCGCGAAGCTCATCCCCGCGATACCGGAACCTATTACCAAAAAATCGTATTTGTAAATCATTTTCACCGCAATTACAGTACAAATGTAACTTCAACAAACCGATTTCACCCCATATTTTGGGAACAAAAATATATCGACATGGTTAAGATGGTTAAAAAACAGCTCTTTGTTGGATTTTTGGCTTCTATGTGTTTACTTTGTAGAAAGGGTAACTCTTGTGCCCAAGTAGAACCACTGAAAAACCCTCAGCGCATGAGACATCTGGTAACCCTTTCCCTTCTTTTTTTCGGTATCCTCTCCACCAACGCATGGACAGTAAGGGAGGCAGGAGAGGGTGTGAAGACAGATCAGCGCATGGACACCATCCACGTGCTGAGGGGTAGGGTACTGGGTAGCAATACCAATGAACCTCTTGTGAACGCGAGCATCACGGTGTACGGTACCCATATATCGAGCGTCACCAACCAAGAGGGCTACTTCTCCATCCGGGTTCCCACCTCCTACAGCCACTCACACCTTGTAATCCGCCATCTTGGGTACGAGAACGGCCATATCCCGGTCACCACGTTAATCGACATCCCAGATAACCACATCACGCTCAAGTCATCACCCTTCACGTTGAGCGAAGTAGAGGTGGTCTCCGGCGATGGCACCGAATTGGTGCAGGAAGCATTGCGGCGAATCTACCTGAACTACCCATCCACGCCCAACATGATGGTCTCCTTCTACCGCGAGTCCATCAAGAAAGGTTCCCGCTACATCTCTCTCGTGGAGGCGGTTCTGGATATTTACAAATCGGGCTACACCTCGATAAGCAGTGACCAGGCCCGGATTTACATCGGGAGGAAAGCGACCGACATCTCCCCGAGGGACACCGTGTTGGTGAAGTTTCAAGGGGGCATCAGTGATGCCTTGAAGCTTGATATCGCGAAGTATCCGGAGATCGTTTTCGGCAAGGACGGGTCGGACTACACGTTTCAAATCGATGGGCTAATCAATTACAACGATAGGCCGCACTACGCCATTTTGTTTGCCCCGAAAAGAGGCATTCAAGACATCTTGTTCCGGGGAACGATCTACCTGGAGGCGTACTCCCTCGCCTTTGCCCGCATGGAGTTCAACATGAATGTGGAGGGAAGGAAAGAGGCATCTCAAGTCTTCATCCGCCGCAAGCCACCCAGGATGAAGGTAGAGGTGACCCGCGCCCGCTACGTGGTAGACTTCAGCGAGAGCGAGGGCAAGTGGTTTTTCAACTACAGCTCAACCAATGTAGGGTTTCGCGTGCGATGGACCAACCGGCTTTTCGGGCTGTTTGCCACCCACTACACCATTGGCTCTGAGATGGCCATCACAGATCGGTACAACGAGAACGTGGTGAGGTTTCCGCGTAACGAGCGAATAAGATCGACCGACGTAATCGCGGAAAAGGTGGAACACTTTCTCGATCCCGACTTTTGGGGTGATTACAACGTAATTGAACCGGATCAGGAGATAACCGAAGCGATACGCCGGCTCAGCGGGAAACTGAAACGACGCCAATAGCGCCGAAGCGACAGCAGAAACACTGAAATGCCATCAAACGCTGAAACGTTGGCAGACATAAAAACGGCAAAAGCAAAATAATCAACCAATCCGTTTGTAATTTGATTTTTTAAACGTATCTTTGCCGTCCAAAAAGTTTTTAAACGCAATTTACAACAAAACATGTATTTAGATTCTGAAAAAAAGAAGGAAATCTTCGCTAAATACGGGAAGTCTAACACTGATACTGGCTCACCAGAAGCGCAGATAGCATTGTTTTCCTACCGTATTTCGCACCTGACTCAACATTTGAAGTCACACAAGAAGGATTATAACACGGAAAGGGCATTGAGACTTTTAGTGGGTAAGCGTCGTCGCTTACTCGATTACCTGATTGAAAAAGATATCGAAAGGTATCGCGCCATTATCAAGGAGCTGGGTATCCGCAGGTAATTCTCAAAAAATGGAAAAAGGCAGGTCAAAACGACTTGCTTTTTTTATCACCTCACCAAGAGGAGCAGTTCTCAAAAGGGGTGACCCTTCATAAAAAATCACTTTACACTGAATAAGAGCAGGTTGACGATTTAAAGCGACCAAATCGACCCAAAAACATATTGTATAACTATGTTTTATAATATGTATTTTTATTTTGCCAATTCAAAAATGGGGCTTATCTTTGTATCGATAACCTAAAACAATCTTTTTTGCCTTAAGCCTGATATCACGTTAACCATTACAAAAGAGGCCTTCTCAACCGAGGGGGCCTCTTTTTCATGGGAGCTTTTTGACCCCCTTTTTCGTCGAACCTTTTTTCGCTGTTGAGATCTCTCTAATTTTACCCATGAAGGAATTTAGCCAATGCTCTCTTGATTTTCGCGTGGGTCTCCTCGCTCACCGGAACGAGCGGCAAGCGTAGGCGGTTAAGAATCATCCCCTTTTCATGGAGCATACACTTCACACCTGCCGGGTTACCCTCCACGAACATCAGGTGAAAGAGCTCGTTGTAGTTGGCCTCCATCTCGCTACGCGCATGCACAAAGTCACCACCCAGCGCACTCTGCACAAGCCAAGACATCTCTTTAGGAAACGCGTTGGCGAAGACCGATATCACGCCTATGCCACCCAGTTCGATCACAGCAGTGGTAACAGCATCATCACCCGAAATCACGTGAAACCCCTCGGGTGCACCCTCGGCAACCGCTTTTATCTGTTGCAGGTTGCCTGACGCCTCTTTGGTCGCGATCACGTTGGAACAGTGGTAAGCAATACGTAGGGTGGTCTCGGCCGTCATGTTCACACCCGTCCGACCCGGCACATTGTACAACACGATGGGCAGGGGCGAATGGTTCGACAGCGTCCTGTAGTGCTGAAAAAGACCCTCTTGAGACGGTTTGTTATAATAAGGGGTCACCGAGAGGATCGCGCTCACGCCCGTGAAGTCGAAGCTCTTCAACTCCTCCACCAGGGCAGCCGTATTGTTGCCCCCAACCCCCATCACCACCGGGACCCTACCATCAACCCGTTTAACGATACAACGGACCACCTCTCTTTTCTCCGAACTAGAAAGCGTGGGCGTTTCTGCCGTGGTACCCAACGCCACAATGTAATCGGTCCCGTTCTCCAACTGGTAATCCACCAACCGAGGGAGGGCATCAAAATCGATGGAACCGTCCGCTCGAAACGGGGTAATGAGCGCCACCCCCAAACCTGTTAAATCAACTTTCGCCATATAACCCCTCTTATGCTATCTGATTGTTTCTTATACTACCGTTGTTTTGCCTTTCTTGCCAGGCAAAATGACACCATATCCAACGCTTACCGCACAAAAAAACACCACTTCCTGTATTTACCGTGCAAAATGAATCTGCAAGGCAAAGGTACGTATTTTTCCAATAGCGTGACAAAGTTGAATGAATTTATTGGGTGAGGATAGCGTAAAATTGAGGTGATAATGCTATCTTCGCGTATAGGCGCAAAGAGATATATGCAGTTTATTCCCGAAAAATACCGTATCCCTGACGCCCCGATGCAACCGTTTATCGATGCGGACGAGATATGGGACTACTTGAACCATACTCCCTCAACCCCCGAAAGCGTGCAACGGGTGGTGGCGAAGTCGTTGGCAAAAAAAAGGCTCAACCTGGAAGAGGTGTCGGTCCTGATTAACGGGACCGACAGCAAGTCGGTTCACTATATCAAAGAGGGAGCTAAGACACTAAAAAAAAAGGTGTACGGCAATCGCATCGTGCTGTTCGCCCCCCTCTACGTTGGCAACAAGTGCTCCAACGATTGCACCTATTGCGGCTTCAGAGCCTCCAACCGTGAACAGGTACGCGTTACCCTCACCGGCAAAGAGCTGGAAAGAGAGATTGAAGCCCTGGAGGAGGAGGGGCAGAAACGGTTGATCCTGGTATTCGGGGAGCACACCGAATACAGTCCCAAGTTCATCGCGGAGGCGGCCCGAACCGCCTACCGCGTGAAAAAAGGTACCGGCGAGATACGTAGGGTGAACATCAACGCGGCACCGCTGGACATCGAGGGATTCCGCACCGTGAAAGAGGCGGGAATCGGCACCTACCAGGTGTTCCAGGAGACATACCACCCGAAGGCTTACAAGTGGTACCATGCCCGGGGCAAAAAAGCCGACTACAATTACCGGCTCACCTCGCTCGACCGGGCTCAAGAGGCGGGACTCGATGACGTGGGTATCGGTGCGCTGCTGGGCCTGTACGACTGGCGCTTTGAGGTGATGGGACTGGTACGCCACACCAACCACCTGGAAGCGTGCTACAACGTGGGACCCCACACCATTTCCTTCCCCAGGATAAAAGACGCATCCATGCTCGAAATAGGCGACCACTACTTCGTGTCGGACGAAGAGTTCACCCGACTGGTTGCTATCCTCCGACTGGCCGTACCCTATACCGGGATGATTCTCACCGCACGCGAGCCGGCACCATTGCGCAACGAGCTGATACAATACGGGGTGTCGCAGATTGATGGCGGCACCAAAATAGAGCTGGGTAGCTACTCCCGCGCGGAAAGGAATCACGACCTGAACCGTGGACAATTCCATATCGGCGATGATCGCACCTTGAACGAGGTGGTGGACGAGCTTCTACAACAGGGAATGCTCCCCTCGTTCTGCACAGCCTGTTACCGGCTCGGCCGAACCGGGGAGCATTTCATGGAGTTCTCCGTGCCCGGTTTCATCAAGCGGTTCTGCACGCCCAACGCCATGCTTACGCTGGCCGAATACCTGGTGGATTACGCTCCACCGGCAACCGCGGTGAAAGGGTGGGACGTGATCGAGAAAAATATGGAAGGAATGAGCGAAAAAATGCAACGCGACATACGAGATAAAATAGAACGGGTAAAAAACGGGGAGCGGGACATCTATTTTTAATGTACGCTCCCTGAACGTAATTATGGCACATGATGAGCGTGAACAGGCTCCATATTGGTATATTTGGCCGCGTGAATACCGGGAAAAGTTCGCTGATCAACATGATCACCGGACAGGAGATCTCCTTGGTATCGCATTTCCCCGGGACAACGACCGACCCCGTGAAAAAATCGGTGGAGATCACTGACATTGGCCCTGCAGTCCTGATTGATACGGCCGGCATGGATGACTTAGGCGAAATCGGCTCAATGAAAATACAGCGCTCTAAAGAGGTCATACGAAGGGTGGACTGCGCGATTCTACTCATCTCCGGGAACCAGTTCGGCGACTACGAGGTTCGCCTGATCGAGCAGTTCAACAAGAACGAGGTGCCGTACCTTATCGCGCACAACAAAAGCGATATCGACAAAATCGCCGCCATCACCAAAACAGCCATCAAGCAATACTCCAACGCGGAGATCATCGACTTTAGCACGACCCATCCAGCCGATAAAGAGCGGTTGATTGGCGCACTCAAGCGAATCGTGCCGGAAACCGCCTTCTTGAAAAGCTCACTGATTGGCGACCTGGTCAAGCCGAAGGATGTGGTACTGCTTATCACACCCATTGATGAGGCGGCGCCCGAGGGGCGGCTTATCCTCCCGCAAAACCAAACCCTGCGCGACGCCCTTGATAACGACTGCGTGGTCATCGTGATCAAGGATACCGAATTGGCCGATTTCTCCAAGCTTCGGATACGGCCCGCCCTAGCCATCAGCGACAGCTCAGTGTTCGGAATCGTGGCGAAGCGGCTCCCACAGGACATCCCTCTGACCAGCTTCAGTATCCTATTCGCCCGCCTCAAGGGCGATTTCGAGGCCTATATGGCAGGCACGCCAAAAATCTCTCAACTGGAAGAGGACGACCATGTGCTGATACTGGAGAGCTGCACCCACCAGGTTAGCTGTGACGACATAGGGAGGGTAAAGATACCGACCCTGCTTCAAAAATTCACGGGCAACAAGTTGCGGTTTACTGTCGTTTCGGGCCTCACCGAGCTTCCCGCTAATCCCCGCGATTTCGCCCTCGTGGTTCAGTGCGGTGGTTGTATGATCACCCGCAAGCAGCTGTTAAACCGTCTCCGCCCCTTTATCGAAGCGGGTGTCCCTGTCACCAACTACGGGATGGCACTGGCCTACCTACACGGCATCTTCAACAGGGCAACGCGGGTATTCAATAAAAAAAGCACCGAGTTGCAACTTTTCCCGGATTTTTGACCCCTGAGACAACGACCTACACGCCTTACATCCCGGCATTCCAAATAAATCACGCACAGTGACAACACCCATTGGATAAACCAAATAGCCCATACTGCACAAACACCCGAGAGATAAACCAAGTAACGATGAAGGAAAAGCTGTCAAAGGAGAATCTTATCGCGCTCCTGTCAACCAAAGGGGAGGAGAAGCAGAGACTGTTTGAGCGCGCTGCCCTCGTCAAAAAGCAGCACGTGGGAAACAAAGTATACCTGAGAGGGTTAATAGAACTATCCAACCGCTGCCAAAAGGATTGCTACTATTGTGGCATCCGTCATTCGAACCATACCCTGCATCGCTACATGCTAAGCCACGACGAGACGATGAAGACCGTGATGAAGGCCTATGAGAAAGGATACGGATCGGTCACCATCCAGTCGGGCGAATGGAACTCACCGGAATTTATCGCACGGATCGATCGCATCGTCCGGGAAACGAAACAGGCAACCAACGGAGCTGTCGGCATCACCCTCTCCTGTGGGGAGCAATGCAAAGAGACCTACCGCCGCTGGTTCGAGAGCGGTGCAGACCGCTACCTGCTCCGTGTTGAAACCTCTTCAGAAGCGCTATACCGAAAACTCCACCCCAATAATAGTTTCCACACCTACCTCCAACGGGTGAAAGCATTGGAAGCGTTGGGGGAAACGGGTTACCAGGTGGGAACCGGGGTAATGATTGGCCTCCCCTTTCAGACGATTGAGCAACTGGCAGACGATCTCCTCTTCATGCAGCAGATCGATATCGATATGTGCGGTATGGGACCCTACATCGAACACCCCAACACCCCGCTCTACGCTCACCGAGACAAGCTCCTCCCTCTTGAAGAGCGGCTGCACCTCAGCTGGAAGATGGTAGCCCTGCTACGCATCCTGATGAACGACATCAATATAGCAGCGACCACCGCGTTGGAGGCGATTGACGGCAACGCACGAGAAAAAGCAATCGCGGTAGGGGCCAACGTGGTGATGCCCAACATCACGCCCAGCAGCTACCGACCCGGCTACCTGTTATACGAAAACAAACCCCTCCCCGCCGCCAACGACAACGGGGAAGGGGAACTTACATCACTGGAGCGGCGACTATACGATATGGATCACGTTATCGCCTACTTCCAACAAGGGAACTCCGCCCGCTACGAAAAAAGGATACAATCTATGACGAGTACTCGGCAATGATCTGCTTTACCCCGTCTGGCGAAACGCGGCCGTACACCTTATCGCCCACGAGCACCACGGGGGCTAAACCGCAGGCACCCACGCAACGCAGGCAGTTTATCGAGAAGCGCCCGTCGGGCGTGGTCTCTCCCACCTTGATACCCAGTTCCTTGATAAACTCCTCGAGCACCCTCTCGGCACCGCGCACGTAGCAAGCCGTCCCCACGCAGATGGAAATGGGGTGTTCCCCCTTGGGGATCATCGAGAAGTAGGAATAGAAGGTCACCACCCCGTACACCTGTGCCACCGGTATGTGTAAGTTATGGGCCACCATATCCTGCACCTCCGCCGGCAGGTAGCCAAACCTGTTTTGCGCTTCATGCAGCACGTTGATTAACTCTCCCGGATCGTTGTCGAACGAATCGCATATCTCGTTGATCTGCTCTATGATCTCTTTCGGCAAATTTACCCTTACCTCCACGCCATCGGTGCCGGTCACCTTTTCCATGTATTCGAAGGCCTCGGGTGTTATGATTACTTTTTGACTCATATGGTTTCAATTTCATGATTCAACAATCATCCTTGCAGATGGATGGTTACCTCGTTGCTCTTCGCGAAGTACTCCGTGTGCAGCAGCTTGTGAGCTAGCTCGCTCCCCGGTTCGCCCAAGAACTCCTCGTACAACTTGATGATGGAGGGGTTCTCGTGCGACTTGCGGATTGGCATCTCTTGGTCTGCCGCGTAGAGGGCGGCGGCACGCTTCCCAAGCACCCCGCTATCACCGTGGTTAAAGGGCTGCCCAGCGCCACCGACGCATCCACCGGGGCACGCCATCACCTCGATCGCGTGGAACTTCGACTTCCCTTCTCTCACCTCGTCCAGCAACTTGCGGGCATTCCTTAACCCGTGCGCGATGCCGATATTTAGCTCCAGCCCATTAAAATCGATCGTGGCCGAGCGAATACCATCCATCCCGCGCAGTTCATGGAAATCCACCTTCTCCAGCTTCTTACCGGTATACAATTCGTAGGCCGTGCGACAAGCCGCCTCGATAACCCCCCCGGTGTTGCCAAAGATGACAGCGGCACCGGTCGATTCACCTAACGGGTCATCAAACTCACCGTCAGGCAGTTCCAAGAAGTCGATATTCGCCTGCTTGATAAAGGATGCCAACTCGCGGGTAGATATCGAGTAATCAACGTCGGGGTTACCACCCACCTTGAACTCGTCGCGCTGGCACTCGTACTTTTTGGCCAGGCAGGGCATGACGGAGACCACGATCATATCGTTCCGTTTCACCCCGATCTTCTCCGCGAAGTAACTCTTGGCGATAGCCCCGAACATCTGCTGGGGCGACTTAGCCGTGGAGGGCACATCCAGCAGATCCGGGTAGTTGTGCTCGAAGAAGTTGACCCAGCCAGGGCAGCATGAGGTGAGGATGGGCAAGCGCACGTTGGAATCACCTTCCAGGTATCCCCGCACACGCTGCAACAGCTCCGTCCCCTCCTCCATGATCGTTAGGTCGGCACTGAAATCAGTATCAAACACGTAGTCGAAGCCCAGCTCCCGGAGCGCGGAGACCATCTTGCCGGTAACCAGCGTTCCGGCAGGCATGCCGAACTCCTCACCCAGTGCCGCACGCACGGCGGGAGCCGTCTGCACTACCACCGTTTTCGAGGGGTTGCTTAGCGCACGGATAATCTCAATGGTGTGGTCCTTCTCGGTGAGCGCACCCGTGGGACAGACCGACACGCACTGTCCACAGTAGGTGCAGGGAGAATCTTCCAGGTTCATCTCGAACGCGGGAGCCACCACCGACATGAAGCCGCGGTTCACGGCAGCCAACGCGCCCACGCTTTGCACCTCGTTGCAGATCATCTCACAGCGACGGCACATGATGCACTTATCCACGTCACGAATAATGGAGGGGGAGGTATCTTTGCGGTACCTCGACTGTTCCCCCACGTAGGGCTGGCTCCGGATACCGAACTGCACGGCCAGGTCTTGCAAGTCGCAATGACCCGACTTGGCGCATACCAAACAATCGAACGGGTGGTCGGAGATGATGAGCCTCAACACCGTTTTCCGCGCGTTCAGCACCCGTATACTATGCGTGTGGATCACCATGCCATCCTGTGCCTCGGTGATGCATGAGGGCGCAAGGTTACGCCGCCCCTCTACTTCCACCACGCAGATACGGCATCCGCCCGGTTTATTCTCGATGCCCATGTCGCACAACTCGTAATGACACAGGGTGGGTATCTCTATACCCGCTTGCCGGGCTGCCTTCAGGATAGTGGTTCCTTTCTCCACCCGCACCTTCTTTTTATCTATCGTTAGTTCTATCATACTGTTAATTCATTATTCGTGGTTAATTGCACTTCTCTCGGGTAGTCCTTCTGCAGGCTAATGGCATCGAATTGGCACTTCTCCATGCAGGCGCCACACTTGATGCAGACCTCTTGGTTGATCACGTGGGGGTTCCGCCGTTCGCCAATGATGGCATGGGTAGGGCAGACCCTCGTACATGCCATACAGCCGGTGCACTCCTCTTCCAAGATCACGTAGTATAACAGATCTCGGCACTGCCCGGAACGGCATTTCTTCTCGTTCACGTGTTCCAGGTACTCCTCCTTGAAGTTATCGAGCGTGGAGAGTACCGGGTTCGGAGCGGTTTGACCCAAGCCACATAGCGCGGTATCTTTCATGACCATCCCCAGGTTCTTCAGTATCTCGATATCCTCCTGCTCACCCTTGCCAAGGGTAATTCGATCCAGGGTCTCGTAGAGCCGCTTGCTCCCGATACGGCAGGGCGCGCACTTCCCGCAAGACTCCTCAACGATGAAGTCGAGGTAAAACTTGGCGACCGACACCATGCAATCGTCCTCGTCAAGTACGATCATACCTCCAGAACCCATCATCGACCCGGCGGCCATAAGGCTCTCGTAGTCGATAGGCGTATCGAGGTGCTTCTCGGTGAGGCACCCTCCCGACGGACCTCCCGTCTGAACGGCCTTGAACTTTTTGCCCTCTTTCACACCGCCCCCGATCTCGTAAATGATCTCCCTAAGCGTGATGCCCATCGGTACCTCTATGAGGCCCACGTTGTTAATTTTACCCGCGAGGGCAAAAACCTTGGTCCCTTTCGACTTCTCGGTACCGATGGAGGCGAACCATTCAGCCCCTTTCAGCACGATCACCGGGATATTGGCAAAGGTCTCCACGTTATTCACGCAGGTGGGTTTCCCCAGGTACCCTCTTTCTGCCGGGAAGGGAGGTTTGTTGGTTGGTTCACCCCGCAGCCCCTCCATGGAGTGAATCAGCGCGGTCTCCTCGCCACACACGAAGGCACCGGCGCCGTAGCGCAACTTGATATTGAAGCTGAAATCACTCCCGAAGATATTCTCTCCCAACAACCCGTACGACTGTGCCTGAGAGATGGCTATCCTCAGTCGCCGTATAGCCAGCGGGTACTCGGCACGGATATAGATCAGCCCCTCAGACGCCCCGATGCAGTAGCCACATATCGCCATCGCTTCAAGGACGGAATGCGGGTCGCCCTCCAAGATGGAGCGATCCATGAACGCACCGGGGTCTCCCTCGTCGGCGTTACAGACCACGTACTTCCGGTCGCCATGGTTCTTGCTCGTGATCTCCCACTTCAGCCCGGTAGGGAATCCGGCACCACCGCGGCCACGAAGGCCCGACCGTTTGATCAGCTCGATGGTCTCTCGAGGGGTCATCTCGGTAATCACCTTCCCCAGTGCCATGTAAGCGTCTCGGGCAATTGACTCGTCAATGTTCTCCGGGTCGATGGTGCCGCAATTGCGCAGGGCCACCCGTAGCTGTTTCTTGTAGAACCCCATGTGCTTCGAGTCGAGCACGTGTTCGTTCGTCTCGGGATCCAGGTAAAGCAGCCGCTCCACTTTTCTTCCCTTGATCACGTGCTCATCGATGATCTCTTGGGCATCACCCGGCTTCACCTCGGTATAGAAGGTGTTATCCGGAAGCACCTTCACGATGGGACCCTTCTCGCAAAAGCCGAAACAACCCGTGCGGATAACCTGCACGTCGTTACTCAACCCTTTCCGCTCCACCTCATCGTGTAGCATCTCGTAAACCAGGTCGCTCTCTGAGGAGTGGCAACCGGTGCCGGCACACACCAGCAAATGCATTTTGTAGTGACTCATAGATCGTTATTTAAATGGTATTATAATTCTGCGGGATGATGCCGTCCACCAGCTCTCCCTCCTTGATGTACCGCTCGATGATCTCATCGGCTTTTTTAACGTCCACGTACCCAAATACTATCGGCTCTTTACCTGGCAGGGTAATCTCCACCGTCGGTTCGGCAAAGCAGTATCCCATGCAGCCGGTTTGCGTGACCACCGCGTCGATACTCCGCTTATTAAGCTCCGTCACGAAGAACTCCATCACCTCTTTGGCTCCCGAGGCGATGCCGCAGGTAGCCATCGCCACTTTCACTTGAACCAACGACTCGGGATCTTCCGCCTTGTCTCTCAGGTTCACCCGGGCCTTCATCTCCTCCTGTCTCTTTTTCAGGTCGTCCAGTGTTTTAATCACAGCCATATCATTCAATCATTTAATTAGTTATAATTTATTTGGTTATTCCAATATATCGTCTACCTGTTTATCGTTGTCGTCATCCATGCACTATCACCTGTTCACCGTGCTATTGATCGCGTTCATGTTTTCACCTATGTACTCCTTTATCGCGGCCAGCATCCCCGCATCTGCCCAGTCGATCCCCTGCTCCCTCAGCTCTTCGGTATCCAAGATGAACTCCGTGTTGTCCACCCGGTACGTGAACCGAAAGGCAACCTCCGGATTCGCTTTCAACAGGAGCGAAAGGTAGCCGGGCACATCGCCCATCGGCAAGCAGTCAATATTATCGGTACGGTATATCGCCTCGATGGTCGTCCCTTCTCCCTCCGTGGAGATGATCTGTAATCCTCCTCCCGCCTGCTCGCAGGTCATCTTCAAGAAGGGGATTCCCAATCCCACCCTCCGCGTATCGCGGGTGGTGAAGAAGGGGTCGACCAGCTTTTCCACGGTCTCGCGGCTCATCCCTTTGCCATCGTCCGTTACCCGGAGGGTGAGCGTTCGGTCGTCACTCCTCTCCTCGATATCGATCCCAACATTTCGGGCATCCGCCCGAAGGGAGTTCTGGGCGATATCCATCATATGCATGGCCAAATCGGTCATAAACGTTCTTCTTTTTCAAGGTCTCCCCTTGATAGGGGTATCAGTTCCCCGGGGCGTACCAAACCGGTTGTTACAGGTCTCATACCGGGCGTTAAACAACGCGTCAGAAAGTTCTTCCCAGCTTCGCCCCGTGATACCGAAGCGGGTATAGGCCACCCCGATGTCTTCCGGGTAATGCGCATCGGAGCTCTGTATCAAGCGAACTCCTGTCAACTCCGGGCGCCGTAGCAAAAAATCGGCAGGCGTGGTAGCTTTCGACACCTCCAGCGCCTGGTACCGCAACCCCGGGGGGATAAACCCCAACTGGCTGAACAAGCTGTTCCTGGGTCGGTCCACATGAGCCGGCACGAAAAGGCCTCCCAACTGATGTACCACCTCTGCAACCCCATCTATCTCATCGTCAATACCCATGAACAGGGAGCGCTCCTCCTCGTACACGATCCGGTCGTCCTCATCCACGGCAACCTGGTAACCAAACCGATCAGGATCGTTTTTCACGTCGCTCATCTTCTCGTCCAGGTAGCGCTGGAACATCTCGGTGGCCTCCAGGTGAGGGAAGTAACACAGCACGTGCACCTCCTCGCGCGTATTCACCTCGCAGCCAGGGATCACGCGGAGCCCCTCTCGCTCTCCCAAGCTCATGCAGGCCCGGACGTTTCGGGTACTGTTGTGATCGGTGATCGCGATGATCTGCAGTCCCCGCTCTTTGGCAACTCGGACGATGTTCCTCGGGCTCATATCCAGGTCCCCGCAAGGTGAGAGACAGGTGTGTATATGCAGGTCGGCCCTCATGGCTACTCGCTCAGCCGCTTTTCGTCTCGCTCATCCATCGGTACAACTCACCACCCGTCTCGAAGGCAGGCTTACCGGACGCGAGGATTATCACCTCTTCCTCGTTGGCTGCCTCGATCACTTCCGGGTCCACCTTTCGCTCGTTCACGGCGATGATGGCGCTCAACTCCTTTAGTGAGGCGACCGCCACTATATTCTTATGCACTTGGGAAGTGACCCACACCATCCCCGCTTGCGCCTTCCCCATAACATCGCTCAACAGATCCGACTGGTAGGCACCTTTCACGGGTCGATCGAGCCACGCCTCACCAGCGAGGCACTCGTAGCCCAACGCCTCTTGCATGTTTTTTACATTCATATTCACTGCTCTATTATTTATTGGCTTACTCCTTCTGTTTTGCCTACTCCCTTTGGTTTTGTCGCTCTTTTTATTAACCCCTCTTTTGGTTGCTATGCAGTACCAACTCATTGTCCCAGGAGGGGTCACCCCTGGTACTTATCGAGCCGGTTTTTGCCCCACACCTTCTCAATCACCTCGAACGACTGCTCGGGACTCAGCTTATAGTTCTTCTCCATAACGCGCTGCACGAAAACGCAGTGAGAGATGGTCGCCTTTCCTTTCACGATATCTTCAGCCAGGTACCTGCACTCGGGTGCGCCGCAAGCACCACAGTCGAAGCCGGGCAGGTAGGTCATCAGCCGGTCAATGCGCTGCAGCTTGAGGAGGGCCTTCCCCATATCCTCATCCAGCAACAGCCCATCGCGCGGGTAAACCGGTTCCACCCCCGAGTGGGCATGAAGCTCCTCCTCCCGTTCCAGCAAACTATTCTCCACTATACCCTGGTGCTCATCCTTGAGCATCTTCAAACGCTCTCGCCGTTGCTCCAATCGCTCCACCGTGAGGAAACGGTTGCCCGGGCAGAGGATACCACCTGCACACCCCTGATCGCAAGCACGCATCTCCAGGAAGTCGATCCCGGTTATCTGCCCCAACTCAAGCTTCTCTAGGAACTCGATCACGTTATCCATCCCATCGATAGCGAGGCTTCGCCCGGGGAAGTAACTCTTTTCGGTTCCCGACAGCGACCAACAGACCGAATCGGGACTCATATCCGCAACCGATTTCCGAGGCATGGATCCTTTCTGTCCCCGCAATATTCTCGAGGCGAGGTTAAAGACGGTCGGCATGTTGACCGTTCCATCGATAAGCGACTTCTCCTCTCCCACGGGGGCACTGGCCGCCACGCTCTTCGCGGCGCACGGGGTTATATAGTAGATGGATATCTTTTCGGTCGATTCACCCTTTTCCTCTTTCGATTTTCTCAAAAAGAGCGATGCGATATCGTGCGGGGCCTTCAACCGCATGATCTGGCCGGTCAACGCGGGGTACTGCACCTGTATAAGGCGCACCACGGCGGGGCAATAAGAGCTAATAAGCGGCCTCGTCGAGTGACTCTCCGCGTACGCGGAATAGGCACGCTTCATGAAATCGACCGCGTGTTCTACTTCAAACACCTCGTCGAAACCCACCTGACGTACGGCATCCAGCACCTGGGTGGCCGAGTAATCGGAAGAGAACTGCCCAATAAAGACCGATGGAACCAGCGCGATGGTGTGATGTTCGGGAAGCAAGGAGGCCAACCCATCGTCTTGGGCATAGATAGCCCGCTGGGGACAGGCACGGAAACACTCGCCACAATCAACACACCGTTCAGGCTGAATACGCGCATGCCCGTCCACTATGCGGATGGCCTTCGTGGAGCAAACCCGCATACAATGTGAACAACCGATACATTTATCCGAATTGATCTGTATCGAGTGCGTGTAATTCCTATCTTTCACGTCACGTTTATCTTTTTTCGGCTAGACGGTTTAAAAATTTACCTGTATCTCGAGGCGGGTTCCCTCGCCGGGTGTGGAAGTGAGCTTCATCTCGTCGCAGTTCTTACGGATGTTTGGCAGCCCCATTCCCGCCCCGAAGCCCATTTGACGAACCTCATCCGTCGCCGTGGAGAATCCCTCCTCCATCGCTTTATCGATATCCTCGATCCCGGGTCCACTATCCTCGATTACCACGTGAATACCGGTGGGACGTATATCCACGGTCATGGTGCCATGATACGCGTGCGCCACCACGTTCATCTCCGCCTCGTATAGGACCACCGCGATCCTCCTCACCAAGAGCGGGGCAATATTAAACTGCTTCAACGTTTTCCTTACCGCCGAACTGGCGCTACCGCCGGAACTAAAGTCCCCCCCTTCTATATGGTATTCAATCCTCATTCTCCCTCCCCCGCTTTCAAGGTGTTCGCCATTCCCGCCTCATCGGTTATCGTTGCCGGTCCTCCTCTTTCTTGCTGTGCAGGTACTCTTGAACCGATTTCAACCCGTGTTGATAGAGCCTGCCAGAGACCTCGAACAGGGTCAACCCCGATTCGATAATCGCGATACCATTCTCCTTCGCCAACTGAAGCATTGGATCGGAAACCTGCTTGCCACGAGCGAAAACAATGCACGGTATATTGGAGATTTCCGCGGTTCGGATGGTCTGCAACGTGCACAATCCTGTAATCAGGATCGTGTTTTCCATGTAGTAGCGCAACACGTCGCTCATCAAGTCAGAGGCGAAAGCGCTCTCGCAGCTACACGCCGCATCCGGTGCAAAAAGCAGCGTCCCCTCCACGATTTCATTCACCCGTTCTATATTCATACGGTTATTTTATTCTCATGTTTCGGTGTATGGAACCTTTGATGTTAAAAATAATCCTTGCCAAGGATGTTTAATGATTATTTTAAACATGTCGGTTTCATACGGTCATTTTCATACGGTCATTGGTATTATCAGCATGTCAACCGAAAAGGGATTTCCAAGACCCTAAATAGATCAGTCAACATAGTACACAAATATAGATAATATTTTTTGATTTAAACGTTTTTAGCTTTAATTAATTTTAGTAGCCCTGTCGTTGGTACATGATACTCCCTGAAATCACGAAGAGAGCGGCAGAAAGGATGGTATATTATGAACTTTTTTGTACTTTTGTAAGCTCAGGGAGGGGAAAAAAGCGATTAATAAAACGAATATGCATACTTTGGAACGGAGCGAACAAGAGGTCGTTCGTAGGCAGAGCCTCGAGGAGATAAAAAAACTGGGAATAGAGCCCTACCCGGCTCACCTGTACGAGGTGAACGCCTACTCCTCTGATATAAAAGAGACATTCGTGGACGGCGAAGAGCCGCGGGCGGTAAGCATCGCGGGGCGGATTATGAGCCGCCGCATCATGGGGAAGGCATCATTCTTCGAGTTGATGGACTCAAAGGGCCGCATCCAAGTCTACATCACCCGCGACGGCCTCTGCCCGGGGGAAGATAAGGAGCTATACAACACGGTTTTTAAAAAGCTGCTGGACATCGGTGACTTCGTGGGAATCACGGGCAACGTTTTCCGCACGAAGATGGGGGAAATATCGGTGAATGCCGCATCGATGACCCTTCTGGCGAAATCGCTCAGGCCCCTGCCCATCGTGAAAGCGAAAGATGGGGAAGTTTATGACAAGTTCTCGGATCCCGAGCTGCGGTATCGCCAACGCTACGTGGATCTACTGGTGAACGAGGGGGTAAAAGATATTTTCGTGAAGCGGACCCGCATCTTCGACGCGATGCGCTCGTTCTTCAACCAACGGGGTTACCTCGAGGTGGACACACCGGTACTGCAAAGCATCCCGGGTGGTGCCGCTGCCCGCCCGTTCGTCACCCACATGAACGCGCTCGACATTGACCTCTACCTGCGAATCGCCAACGAGCTGTACCTGAAGCGGCTTATCGTGGGTGGTTTCGACGGGGTGTACGAGTTTTCACGCAACTTCCGAAACGAGGGGATGGACCGCACGCACAACCCCGAATTCACGGTGATGGAGATTTACGTGGCCTACACCGACTACCACTGGATGATGGAGTTTACAGAACAGCTTTTAGAGCATGTGGCACTGGAGGTGCTGGGTACTACCCAGGTGAGGGTGGGCGACCACGTGATCGACTTCAAGGCGCCCTACCCGCGTGTAAGCATGATTGACGCCATCAAGGAACATACCGGTATCGATATCAGCGGGATGGACGAATCTCAGCTCAGGGAGGCTTGTAGGCAACTGGGAATAGAGGAGGACGAAACGATGGGCAAGGGAAAGCTAATCGACGAGATTTTTGGCGAAAAGGCCGAGAACCACTACATCCAGCCCACCTTTATTATCGACTACCCCATAGAAATGTCGCCCCTCACCAAGCGACACAGGGATAACCCCGAACTAACAGAGCGGTTCGAACTGATGGTAAACGGCAAGGAGCTGGCCAATGCCTACAGCGAGTTGAACGACCCGATAGACCAGCGGTATCGCTTCGAGGAGCAACTCCGTTTGTCGGAGAAAGGAGATGACGAGGCGATGTTCATCGATCAGGATTTTTTGCGGGCACTGGAATACGGCATGCCCCCCACCTCGGGAATGGGAATCGGGATGGATCGCCTCACCATGTTGCTTACCGGTCAGACCTCTATCCAGGAGGTGCTTCTCTTCCCCACCATGCGTCCCGAGTGGCGCGTGAAGCGAGAGACCACCCCGCGAAACACCGAAAAAGAGGCGAATCCAGGAAACCTTAACGGTGAACAGAGAGCATCGACTGACCAGAAAAAATAACGTGGCATGGATTCTATCGGAAAAATTTGCATTCTCGGGGGCGGCACATGGGCTACCGCGCTGGCCAAAATGGTGTTGATGAACCAGAAACATATCAACTGGTTCATCCGCCGGGATGAGCAGATCGAAGGGTTTTACAAGCTGGGGCGCAACCCCAACTACCTGACCAACGTGAAGTTCAACCTGGCGCAGATCACCTTCTACTCGAACATCGAGAGGGCTATCAAGGACTCCGACACGGTCATTATCGCTATCCCGTCGCCCTACGTGAAGCAATCCTTCCGGCGCGTATGGAACAGCACGTTCCGAGGAAAATTCATCGTCTCGGCATTGAAGGGCATCATCCCCAACGACAACATGGTGATGAGCGAGTACCTGGCCGATAGCTTTAAAATCCCCACCGAGAACATCGGAGTACTCTCTGGGCCATGCCATGCCGAAGAGGTTGCCCTGGAGCGCCTTTCGTTCCTAACGGCCGCGAGCAAAGACGAGGAGAAGGCAAAGCTGCTGGCCGAGGCCATCTCGTCGAGGATATTGAAAACGAATACCTCAACCGACGTGGTAGGAATAGAGCTCGCGGCGGTGCTGAAGAATATCTACGCCATCGCGGCGGGTATCTGCCAAGGACTGATGTATGGTGACAACTTCCAGGCGGTGCTGATGAGCAATTGCGCCAAGGAGATGGCGCGCTTCCTCTACAAGGTAGCCCCCATGGAACGCCAGATCACAGAACAACAGTACCTGGGTGACATGCTGGTGACCAGCTACTCACAGTTCAGCCGTAACCGTACGCTGGGCACGATGATCGGCAAAGGTTACTCCGTGAAAACAGCCCAGTTGGAGATGGAGATGATAGCCGAAGGGTACTACGGGGCTAAATGCATCCACGAACTCAACGAAAGGTTCAAGGTGGACATCCCCATAGCCCAGACGGTATACGAGATACTTCACGAGAAGTTGCCACCCAAAAAAGGGATCCTGCAACTGATCGATTTCTTCTGATTCTTATTTTCACCCAACGGGTTGCCGCGCATTACCCGGTCACCCGTTCAAAAAACAATACAATGGAAAGTATTCAACTCAACATCAAGCAGGTACTCCCCTTTCTCCCGGAAGAGGACATCTTGAAAAAATCGGAGCAAGCCGACGCGTGTAACCAAGCATTACACGATGGCTCTCGCGAGGGTAGTGATTTCCTGGGATGGGTCTCCCTCCCCTCCTCCATCACCGACAACCTCTTGCACGAGGTAGAAGAGGCCGCAAATGCCCTTCGGGACCGCTGCGAGGTGATCGTGGTGGTAGGCATCGGCGGGAGTTACCTGGGTGCCCGCGCCGTAATCGAGGCGCTCACCAGTTCATTCGATTGGCTGCAAAAGAAAGGGGAACGAAAAAACCCGGTGGTGCTGTTCGCCGGGATCAACCTCAGCGAGGATTACCTATATGAGTTGACCCGCTACCTGAACGACAAGCAGTTCGGTATCATCCATATATCCAAGTCGGGCACCACCACCGAGCCGGCCATCGCCTTCCGCCTGCTGAAGGAGCAGCTGGAAACCAGGGTCGGCAAAGAGGAGGCGAAAAAAAGAATCGTCGCGATTACCGATGCCACGAAAGGTGCGCTCCGCACGCTCGCCGATTCGGAAGGATACAAGACGTTCGTCATCCCCGATGACGTGGGGGGACGCTACTCGGTTCTCACCCCGGTGGGGTTGCTCCCCATCGCGGTAGCGGGAATCAACATCCGCTCGTTGGTAGCCGGTGCCCAGGAAATCGAGAAGGCAACGGAACCCGGTACCTCTTTCGCCCACAACCTGCCAGCCATTTACGCGGTAATCCGGAATGAGCTCTACAGGCGAGGTAAAAAGATAGAGGTCTTGGTGAACTACCACCCCAAGCTACACTACCTGGCCGAGTGGTGGAAGCAGTTGTATGGAGAGAGCGAAGGGAAGAAGCTAAAGGGAATCTTTCCGGCGGCGGTCGATTTCACGGCCGACCTCCACTCTATGGGTCAATGGATACAGGAGGGAGAACGCACCCTCTTCGAAACGGTGATCTCCATTCGGAAGCCCAACAGGGAAGTACGAATACCCAACGACGAGAGGAATCTCGACGGGTTAAACTACTTGGCAGGAAAGCGGGTAGATGAGGTGAACAAAATGGCGGAACTAGGAACCCAGGTCGCCCACGTGGACGGGGGTGTCCCCAACCTGTTGATCGAGCTACCTGAGCTGAACGAGAAGTACCTGGGACAACTGATTTACTTCTTCGAAAAGGCATGCGGCATTAGTGGTTACCTGCTGGGGGTGAACCCCTTCAACCAGCCAGGCGTGGAAGCCTACAAGAAGAACATGTTTGCCCTCCTGGAGAAGCCTGGTTTCGAGGAGGCCACCAAAGCCATCCGCTCGAGGCTATAACCCTCGAGCTAGTGGGGAACACTCGTTTTACGACCTTGTAGCAACAGGTTCGAAAAAAACCTAAGACTAAGATAATAAAGAGATGACATTAAACAGACGGGATTTCTTGAAAAAAACCGCGATGGGAACAGGTGCTGTCATGATGACAGATAAGGCACTATCAAGCACCTTATCCTCACCCGTCATCCTCAAAGGGAAAGATGACAGGGTCGTGAGAATAGGAATTATTGGTGTAGGTGGGATGGGAACTAATCTGTTGAAATCATGCCTTACCATGCCGGATGTGCAGATCCCAGCCATTTGTGACATCAATGTGGCGGCACTTACACGAGCCCTCAACCTGGTGGAAGATTCCGGACGTAAACGACCTGAAGGGTACGCTAATGGCGATTACGATTATTTGAACCTCGTAGCGAGAGAAGATATTGATGCGGTGATTATCGCTACTCCATGGCTTTGGCACACACCCATGTGCGTGGCAGCCATGAAAGCGGGGAAGCATGTTGCACCTGAAGTATGGGGGGCCTCCACCATCGAGGAGTGTTGGGAATTGGTCAGAACTGCCGAAGAGACGGGGATGCAATGCATGATGTTAGAAAACCACTGCTTTGACCGCATTGAAATGTCGGCATTGAAAATGGTAAGGGAGGGGCTGTTTGGAGAAATGCTTCACTACGAGTGTAGTTATTGCCATGACCTTAGAGAGGTTAAATTTCGCCCCGGCGTGGAATTTGGAGAGAAAGGCGAGGGCGAAGCCCGTTGGAGAACGAAACACTCGCGAAAGAGAAACGGAGACTTGTACCCTACCCACGGTTTGGGCCCCATCGCGAATTACATGGATGACAATAGGGGCAACAGAATGGTCTCCTTAACATCTACCGCCTCCAAGTCCAGAAGTTTACATGAATACATTGTGCAACATGGTGGCAACGATCACCCCAATGCAAGTATCGACTGGTCGCTTGGAGACGTTATCACCACGGTTATCAAAACACAAAGGGGTGAAACCATCACGCTCACACACGACACCAATTCACCGCGTCCCTATTCAAACAACATGATGGCACAGGGCACCAAAGGGCTTTGGATATATCATAGGGGACTTTGCAATTCGGTCTATGCTGAGGGAAGAAGTTCCGGCCACCAATGGGACGATTGGGAGAAATATATCCCGGAATTTGAACATCCCTTATGGAAAAAATTCATGGCCGATGGCGTTAGGGGAGATCATGGAGGTGCGGGATACCTTAAAGTGCGATCATTTATAGAGTGCATCAAGAGGGGTATTCCTACCGTTATCGATGTATATGACACGGCCACATGGATTGCTGTAACCCCTTTGACCGAAAAGTCGATTGCCTTAGGCAGCGCTCCCGTGGAATTCCCTGATTTCACCCATGGAAAGTGGTTACAAAACAAACCTATATTTGGTTTATCGGATGAATATTAACGAAATGATGAGAAAATCTTTACTTATACATTATCTAAAGCAGCAGAACTATTCGGCATTCGACCTCAAGGCGGTCATCTTTGATATGGATGGGGTACTTTACGACTCCATGCCGGCACACGACCTCTCCTGGCGGGAGACGATGGATGAGCTGGGACTAAAGTACCTCCCTAACGAGTTTTACTTTCAGGAAGGGAGACTGGCTCATGACATGATCAGCGACATCTTTCAACGCAACTTGAACCGAGGCTCCACCCCCGAAGAGGTGAAGAGCGTGTACGCCCGCAAGTCGGAGATATTCCGCCAGTACAATAATTACGAACCCATGCCGGGCGCATATGAGACCTTGAAATATGTTCAAAAAGAGGGGCTGACCCCCATCTTGGTCACCGGCTCGAGACAGGCCACCCTGCTGGAGCGGCTCGCCATCCACTTCCCGGGAGTATTCACCCCGGAGACAATGGTAACCGCTTTCAACGTGAAGCGGGGAAAGCCGCATCCGGAACCCTTCCTGAAAGGGTTGGAAATGGGAGGTAGCCTGCAGCCCAACCAGGCCATCGTGATTGAGAACGCACCGCTGGGTATCGAGGCGGCCGTGAAAGCGGGTATCTTCACCATCGCCGTCAACACGGGTCCCTTGGACGATACCGTGCTGACTGACGCGGGAGCCTCCATCGTCTTTCACTCTATGCCGGAACTAACGGCAGCCATGCCGGAGATACTTCATCTGGCCCGAACGATTACTGTTTAGCTTTTCGTGATGTGTAGAGAAAAGAGGCTATAGGGATACGGAATCATACTATTAAAAGCACAAGGTTATGGAGATAAACAGGCACGGGTTCCTTCGCGTGGGTGCGGCATCGCCCAAGCTCAAGGTAGCCGATTGCGGGCACAACGTGGCCGAGATAAAAGAGGTGATCGAGCGGGCACGGCAAGAGGAGGTGCAGCTCCTCTGCTTTCCCGAGCTCTGCCTCACCGCCTCCAGCTGCGGCGACCTGTTCTTACAACGGGTGCTGCAGGATAAAGCGTTGGAGGCGTTATCCGAGCTATCACTTTTCCTGAAGCGTGGAGAAAGCGGTGCTTCCCCTATCGTGTTGGTCGGACTTCCCCTGCGCATCCAAAACAGCCTCTACAACGTGGCAGCCGTGGTATCTGCCGAAGGTATCTTGGGCATGGTGCCCAAGGGTTCCCCCTCCAGCCGCGACGGCTCTCCCGGAAACCGCTGGTTCACTTTGGGTAAACACCTCGAATGCTGCACGATGGAGATCGCGGGAGAGGATGTACCGGTCTCTCCCGGCGGGATGATTTTCCGAACCCCGTTCGCCCACTTTGGCGTGGAGATTGGTGAAGAGCTCTGGGCACCGGTGCCCCCCTCGTCGGAATTGGCCATGCAAGGGGCGGAGCTTATCTTCAACCTATCGGCGAGCAACGAGCTGGTGGGCAAACACGACTACCGAAAAGCGCTCGTCAAGCAACAATCGGCCCGTTGCCATGCAGCCTACATCTACGCTTCGGCCGGGTTTGGCGAATCGACGACCGACCTGGTTTTCTCGGGCGACTGCCTCATCGCGGAGAACGGCATCCTCCTTGCCGAATCGCCCCGCTTCTCGCTCGATAGCGAACTGATCATAGCCGACATCGACGTGGAGGCGTTGCGACACGACCGGCTAAATAGTCACCACTTCACAACCGAAGCAACGGACGATTTGATAGAGGTTGACTGCCACCTCGATACCATCTCCCCGGCAACGACGCACCGGTCGTTTAACCCACACCCCTTTATCCCTCCCGCGGAAGAGCGCGACGCACGTCTCTCCGAGCTGTTTGCCATTCAAACGCACGGCCTGGCAAAACGGCTGGTTCATACCAATATACAACAAGCGGTCATCGGCATCTCAGGGGGGTTAGACTCCACGCTGGCGCTGCTGGTGGTGGCCAACACGTTCGATCGGCTGGGGCTCCCCCGGGAAAATATCCACGGCATCACCATGCCGGGCTTTGGCACGACCCGGCGCACCTTCAACAACGGGATGGCCTTGATGAGGGAGATCGGCGTCACCATCAAGGAGATCCCCATCAACGATGCTGTATCGCAACACTTCAAGGATATTGGACATGACGGCAACAACCACGATGTGACCTATGAAAACAGCCAGGCCAGGGAGCGGACGCAAATATTGATGGACTACGCGAACAGGGTAGGGGGACTGGTTATCGGCACCGGTAACATGTCGGAGCTGGCCCTGGGCTGGACCACCTACAACGGTGACCACATGTCGATGTACGCCGTCAACACGGGTGTACCCAAAACACTGGTCGCCACGCTGGTTCTCTGGCTAGCGGATAACCGCGCCGAAGAGGGCACAAGAAGCGTCCTGCACGACATCCTGGACACCCCATTCAGTCCCGAGCTACTACCAGCCAAGGGGGATGGCTCCATCGCCCAGGAGACCGAACAGTTCGTGGGTCCCTACGAGTTGCACGACTTCTTTCTGCACCGCGTGTTGCGGTATGGCGATACCCCTGCGCGTACCCATTTCTTAGCCGAACAGGCATTCGCCGGGAGGTACAACTCCAAGGAGATAGAGAAATGGCTGAAGCTATTTTACCAGCGCTTCTTCGCGCAGCAGTTCAAACGCTCTTGCCTGCCTGATGGGCCCAAAGTGGGCTCAGTAAACCTTTCGCCCCGGGGCAGCTGGCTCATGCCGAGCGACGCGTCACCTTCCCTCTGGTTAGAAGGATTGAATACCTGATATGATGTTTAACGGGAATCCTTCTAAAGCATCATCGTTGGTTAAACAAAAGATAATATCGAAATGAGGCAACTGATCACCCTTTTTACCCGGCAGACAGGCAAAGCCAACCCTAAGCTGGAAGCTTTGCCTTCATCCGGCTCTAACCGAAAGTATTATCGTCTTTCAAGCGATGGGGTCTCCCTGATTGGTGTTCGGGGGGAGTCACGAGACGAGAACCGCGCCTTTATCCGGCTGGCTCGTCATTTCCGCGAGAAGGAATTACATGTACCCGAGGTGCTGTCTGTCTCGCATGATGAGATGTTTTACATCCAACAGGATCTGGGCGATACCATCCTGTTTGATGCCATAAGAGGGGGAAGGCTAACCGGGGTATTTAGCCACGATGAAAAAAAGATGCTGCATAAGACCATCGAACTGCTGGCCGACTTTCAGGTAAAGGGTGCAGAGGGGCTCGATTTTAACGTCTGCTACCCCTTACCGGAGTTCGACCGGCGTTCAATCCATTGGGACCTCAACTACTTCAAGTACAACTTCCTGAAAACTACCGGCATGGACTTCAGGGAAGACCTCCTGGAGGATGATTTCGAGCGGCTGACGGAACAGCTCTTGCAAGAGCAGACGGAGACCTTCCTCTACCGCGATTTTCAATCGCGTAACGTGATGCTGGTGGATGGAACACCCTACTTCATCGATTTCCAGGGGGGGCGAAAAGGGCCGGTCTACTACGACGTGGCATCGTTCTTGTGGCAAGCGAAAGCCAACTTCCCCAATGAGCTGCGTGATGAGCTGACCCAAACCTACATCCGGTCGCTTCAAAAATGGATGCCAGTGAACGAAACCGCTTTCAAGGAGCAGTTGCAGCTGTTTGTCCTGTTCCGCACGTTACAGGTATTGGGGGCATACGGCTTCAGGGGTTACTTTGAAAAGAAACCGCACTTCATCCAGAGCATCCCGTTCGCCCTGAACAATCTCAGGGATCTGCTTAAAAAGGGGTTCAAGGAATATCCCTACCTCCACGAGGTTTTAACCGAAATGGCGGAACTAAAACAGTTCGCCGATACCCGTAAACGAACGCTAGAGGTGCGTGTTTTCAGCTTCGCCTACAAGAAGGGGATACCCAACGATACCTCCGGCAATGGTGGGGGGTACGTGTTCGACTGTCGCGCCATCAACAACCCCGGCAAATTTGAACGATATAACAACGTGAATGGCCTGGATGAACCGGTCATCAAGTTTTTGGAGGAGGAGGGCGAGATAACAGCATTCCTAGACAATATCTACCCCCTCGTTGACCGGCACGTGCAACGCTACATCGACCGTGGGTTTACCGACCTGATGGTCTCCTTCGGGTGTACCGGCGGGCAACACCGTTCGGTTTACGCCGCGCAACGGGTTGCCGAACATATCGCCAACCATTTTAAGGTAAAGGTCTCCCTCGTACACCGCGAACAGAATCTGGAGCAGGAGTTCAGGCCCTAATAGTGACCCTATGAAACCGATAGGTTCCATACACCAAAATGTAAAAGAGTATATTAATCGTATGAAAGCGATGGTATTTGCAGCGGGAATGGGAACCCGGTTGAGGCCGTTGACGGACAGTATGCCCAAGGCACTGGTACCGGTAGCGGGAAAGCCGCTGTTGCAACACACCATTGAAAAGCTGAAAGCCTCAGGATTCAACGAGATTATTATCAACGTGCACCACTTTGCCGACCGGGTTATCGATTTCGTGCGGGCGAACGATGATTTTGGCATCCGGATTGAATTTTCCGACGAAAGCGAGAAACTCCTCGATACGGGGGGCGGTATCAAGCTGGCATCCTGGTTTTTTGACGACGGCCAACCCTTTCTAATCCATAACGTGGATATCCTTTCCAACATCGACCTCACCAAACTGGTGAAGCATTATCGGGACTCCAACTCGGTAGCCACCCTGGTATGCAGTGAACGCGAAACTTCACGCTACCTGCTCTTTGACGGGTCGAACCGACTACAAGCGTGGGTGAACGAGAAAACCGGGGAGGTGAAATCTCCCGTTGCCCATCGTGATCCCTCCTGCTACAAGAAGCTGGCTTTTTCAGGCATTCATCTCCTGCAACCCTCCCTTTTTGAGCAGATGGAAAAGATGCCCGACGCGTTTTCCATTATCGACTTCTACCTGCAATATTGCGATGAGGTCATCATTACATCGTATGCTCCCGAGGGGATGCAAACCATCGACGTAGGGAAACCAGAAGCGCTTGCAGCGGCCGAAATCTTTTTAAACCCCTCCAAGGCTATCCCTTAGAAGGTCATTTTGTCTTCCAAGCTTACTCTCGTACCCTGCATCCTATGTATAAAAACGATAACCGCAGTCAAAAAAATAGCAAAAGTTGGACTCCATTAATTTAAAGACGAAAAAATGAAACGCTTTCTTTCCCTAATCGCCTTAGCCCTAGCTTGGCAACTAAACGCACAAGTAGTTTATTATAACGCGGATCAATTCCCACTCTTAGGAAAAACGTCGGATGAGACAGAGACGCGATACGAACGGCTCCCTGCCTACCTGAAAGAGGTGACCCGCCAACCGGTGTGGAACCTGGGGAAAAATAGCGCCGGCCTGGCCATACGATTCAACAGCAACAGCACCTCCATCTCCGCCAAATGGGAGGTGCTTGGTGACAATCGGATGAACCACATGACCGAGACAGGCATCAAGGGGCTTGACCTATACGCCTGGGAAGGAGATCACTGGAGGCCCGTGAAAGCTGCCCTCCCCTCCGGTAAGGTAAACGAGCGAACCATCATCTCCAACATGACGCCAGAAAAGCGGGAGTTCATGCTCTACCTGCCCCTGTACGATGGGGTAGTCTCATTGGAGATAGGAGTCGACTCCACCGCCTATATCGCCCCCCCGGTACTACCCTATCCTGACACCTCTCAACCCATCCTGGTGTACGGAACCAGCATTACCCAAGGAGGATGTGCCACACGGGCAGGAATGGTTTACACCAGTATACTTGGACGAATGTTAAACCGGGAGGTCATTAACCTTGGCTTTAGCGGTAACGGGAAACTCGATTACGAGATCGCCGAGTTGATGGCGACACGAACGGATGCATCCCTCTTCATCCTTGACTTTGTCCCCAACGTCAACACAGCGCAACTGGCAGAAAAGGCACGCCCTTTTTACGATATCATCCGCAAAGCCAATCCCACTACCCCCATTCTTCTCGTGGAGAATATCAGCTATCCTTACATGACGTACGATCAAAATACACGGAAAAACGTAACGGAAAAAAATAGGTTACTGAGGGAGACATTCGAGAAAATTAAAAGCGAAGGGGATTCCCACGTCTACTACTTGCCGACCGATGGGCTCATCGGCGAAGATGGTGAAGCTACCGTAGACGGTGTTCACCTCACCGATACCGGGTTCGACAGACTAGCCCGAAAAGTTTTCGAGGCGATTCAAACCATCAAGAAGAGATAACGCAACATAAGTTGCTGAAAGCGGGGAATATCCCTCTAATTAACAGTTAAACCTCATTAAAACCGGCACACATATTAAATATTCTCTTTTGGGGCCTTGGATTAATGAAAATAATTTCTTTTCTTTGCGTTTAATATTATGTTATTATGGTATAAAAGTACCATTTCATCCTGGCTTTAACAATAACAACCAAAACATGACGAATTTTAACGCATTGCGGGCACTATATCAATCGGAACTACTTGACAACGTGGTTCCCTTTTGGCTCTCCAAGTCGCAAGACAACGAGCATGGGGGTTACTTTACCTGCCTGGACAGACAGGGCAACGTGTTCGACACCGACAAGTTTATCTGGCTTCAGGGCAGGCAGGTATGGCTCTTCGCCATGCTCTGCAACAAGGTAGAGAAAAGAGGGGAGTGGCTCGAATGCGCCATCCAGGGTGCCGAGTTCCTTAAAAGACACGGCCACGATGGAGCCTACAACTGGTACTTTTCCCTAACGCGTGAAGGGAGGCCATTGGTGGAGCCCTACAACATCTTCTCCTACACCTTCGCCGCTATGGCGTTCGGCCAACTAAGCTTGGCGACAGGGAACCAAGAGTATGCCGAAATTGCCAAACGCACCTTTGAGATCATCCTCCAGAAGAGAGACAACCCAAAGGGGCGGTGGAACAAGGCGCACCCTGGCACGAGGAAACTGAAATCGTTCTCGCTCCCGATGATCCTAAGCAACCTCACGCTCGAAATAGAACACCTGCTCGATAAAGAGACGGTGGAGCGCACCATGGAGGAGTGCATCCACGAGGTGATGAACCTGTTTCTTCGACCGGAACTTGGGGGCATTATCGTGGAGAACCTGAACGATGACGGAACGCTCTCCGACACCTTTGATGGTAGACTGATTAACCCGGGCCACTGTATCGAGGCCATGTGGTTCATCATGGACCTGGGCGTGCGGCTCAACCGCCCTGAACTGGTGGAAAAGGCCGTAGAGACCACCCTGACCATGGTCGAGTACGGTTGGGACAAAGAGCACGATGGGATATTCTACTTCATGGATAGAAAAGGATACCCGCCACAACAACTGGAACATGACCAAAAGTTATGGTGGGTGCATATGGAATCCCTGATCTCGTTGATAAAGGGATACCAGCTGACAGACAACCAGCAGTGTATCGACTGGTTCAAAAAGGTACACGATTACACGTGGAAGCACTTTAAAGACCCCGAATACCCCGAGTGGTGGGGTTACCTGAACCGTCAAGGGGAGGTGCTCCTTGACTTGAAAGGTGGAAAATGGAAAGGCTGCTTCCATATCCCGAGAGGACTCTACCAGTGCTGGCAGTCACTGGAAGCGATCGCCCAACGGCTAGATCAATGAAACGCGATATATACATCCCACTCCTCTTGTTGCTGCTCCTTTTTTCTTGTGAAACAGAAAAAGGGGTGGAAGAGTTGTCTCTCCTCCCGATGCCTCAAGAGATCTTCCTTTCCGGTTCAGGGAAGCATTGGCTCCCATCCGGTTCAATTGACGAAATGGCTGTCTCCCAAAAGAGGGTGGACGCCATCCCCGAGGCGGACGACCACCAAGAAGAGGCCTATCGGTTGGTAGTGACGAAAGATAGTATCCTAATGGAAGCCGTTACGGAACGGGGACTCTATTGGTCGCAACAGACGCTGCAACAGCTTATCGTGAAAAAAGAAAACGGCAAGGCTTACCTACCGCTGGTCGAGATTACCGACTGGCCGGCCTTCAGGGTACGGGGCTTCATGCACGATATCGGAAGAAGTTACATTTCGGTGGAGGAGCTAAAGAGGCAGATTGCCCTCCTCTCCCGCTACAAGATCAACCTGTTCCACTGGCACCTGACGGAAAACCAGGGGTGGCGACTACAAAGCAACCGCTTTCCCGAACTGAACGATAGTGTCCACTTTGAACGACTACCCGGAAAATATTACACCATCGAGGAGGCACGGGAAATCGCCTATTGGTGCCGACAGCATCATGTGCTGTTGGTTCCCGAGGTGGATATGCCGGGACATAGTGCCGCGTTTGTCCGGGCGATGGGCGTAGATATGCAGTCACCCAAAGGGATGAAGATACTGAAGGAGTTGATGGAGGAGGTCTGCACCGAGGTGTTCCCAGACCTGCCCTATATCCATATTGGAACCGATGAAGTACAATTCACGAACCCCGACTTCGTGCCGGAGATGGTGGCCCATATCCGGGGGCTGGGTAAAAAGGTGATCTCTTGGAACCCCGGGTGGAACTACGAGCCCGGGGAGATTGATGCCACCCAACTATGGAGCTACCGGGGCAAGGCCCAACCGGGTATCCCGGCCATCGACTCGCGGTTCCACTATATCAACCACTTTGACGCGTTTGGCGATATCATAGCACTGTACAACAGCCGAATTTACGATGCGGAACGGGGCAACGGCGACTTGGCGGGGAGCATCTTAGCGGTATGGAACGATCGACTGCTGCCTGACGAGAAGCAGATTCTCATGCAAAACCATTTTTACCCCAACATGCTGGCTTTCGCGGAGCGCACGTGGCAGGGCGGAGGATCAGAGTATTTCGACGAAAACGGTCCGATCCTGCCGACTGACCCTAATGACCCGGTGTTTCAATCGTTCACCGATTTCGAGCGACGCCTGTTGTGGCACAAGGAGCGATATTTCCAGGAGGAACCTTTCCCCTACGTGAAGCAGACCGATATTCGCTGGCGAATTACCGACCCGTTCCCCAACGAGGGGGTGTTGACCCGATCGTTCCCCCCGGAGGAGGGACTGGCTGACCCGTACCTGTACCAGAACAACGAGTATAAGGTGCGCGACGCGGTGGGTGCCTCCATCTACCTGCGGCACGTGTGGGATATCGTGCCCGGCTTTTACGAGGAGCCGAAGGAGAACCACACCGCCTACGCCTATACTTGGGTATGGTCGCCCAAAAAGCAGGAGGTGGGACTCTGGGTGACGACACAGGACTACAGCCGATCGGAGAGCGATCTGCCACCGCCACCGGGCAAATGGGATTACCGGGAGAGCCTCGTTTTCATTAATAATGAACCGTTGACACCCCCCATCTGGGAGAACCAGCACACGGTGAAAAGCAACGAGATCACGCTCAAAAACGAGAACTTTAGCGCCTGCCCACCCCTTCCCGTCCAACTGGAAAAGGGATGGAACAAGGTGCTCCTCAAGTTACCGATCGGGAAATTTTCAACCCCGGAGGTGCGGTTACAAAAATGGATGTTTACCTTTGTATTTGTAACCCCCGATGGGAAGGAGCGGGTACCCGACCTGGTCTATAGTCCCGATAAGGTAAAGTAACCCGTCTTCCATAAGGGGTTAAACAAAGGGTGCAGGAATAGACGGAATAGGATATAATGGGTTGTCAAAAAACAACGAGGGATAAAGCGAGAAGCAGCATGAGCGAATCGACCGCGAGAACGTTGACTAAGTGCGCATCGATCAGAACCGCGCTTGTCAAATCCGTACGGCTCAGGTCCGCACTGATAGGTATTGCATGTATCGGTTTCACCTTGCTCTTCTCGTGCAACGGACCACCTATGGCAAAACCGATAGTGATCAATTGGAATAAACTAAGCGACGAGGGGCTACAAGGCCACCTCGCAAAAGGTGTTTCTGCTGCCTATGCCGCGTTCATCGACGGGCAGCTAATCGTGGCCGGGGGTGCCAACTTCCCCGACAAGCTGGGGTTTGAAGGAGGAGCGAAAGCATTTTACGACGAGATTCTCTGGTATAACCCCGCGAACAATTCTTGGAAAATCATCGGGAGGTTACCGGTACCCTCGGCCTATGGTATATCGATACCCATCCCCCACGGTGCTTTGTGGATAGGCGGCAACGGCTCCACGGAGCTACTGACCAGCTGCTACAAGGTATCACTACGATACAACCGGGGCCACACACCAGAAACCACCGCGATGGAGACAAGCGCCAAAATGGATGCAAACAACGCGGTGAAAGCGAATACCGTAATGGAGTTGAACGAAACAATGGGGACAACCGCCACGGTCGAATTGACCCCCTTTGCCCCACTCCCTATGCCCATGGACAACTTTGCCGGCTGCGCGATAGGTTCAACGGTCTACGTGGCGGGCGGAAACGTGAACGGCACGCCGTCAAACACGCTGTACAGCATCAACGTAGCCAGTGATTCTGCTTGGGTAAAACATAATGGGATCAACCCCACGGCTGACCAGCATGCCCGGCGCGGTGATACAAGCTGGACGAAACTACCGCCATTCCCCGGCTTGCCGCGGGTGCAACCGATACTGGTCGCCATACAAGAGGAGGGACAACCGTACCTCTACCTGCTGGGAGGCTTCTTCGGGGGAGATGCCGAACGGGAACCGGCCATGGCCACCGACGTGCTGCGTTACGACCCCAACGAGCAGACATGGGAGAAGGTGGGTGAACAGGTAGACCCCGATACTGGCGAGCCGTTCTCGCTGGGAGGGGCAACGGCAATGGCATTCGATAACCGGTACATCCTTTGCCTTGGAGGGGTAAACCACGACATCTTCCTCAACGCCATCACCGCGCAGCACACGATTGCCCACGACCCCGCGTTGACTGAAGAGGAGAAGAGACAACGGAACGATGGGTTTTCCTCGACCTACATGACCCAACCCATCAGCTATTACCGGTTCAATCCGGAATGCCGACTTTTCGATACGAAAACGGGAGAATGGAGCACCATCGATAGCACACCCAACGCGGCACGTGCCGGAGCCACCTTGGTTTGGGACGAAGCAACGCGCCGAGGCAAGCAACGAGAAGAGGTGGAACATGGTAACCATGAGAGATTAACGGAGTACACTCCTATCAGTGGGAATATTCCACGGTTAACTTTCTATGTGGTGCAAGGGGAGCTTAAACCGGGTGTCCGCTCTCCGGAAACATGGAGAGTTGAGCTTGCAGAGGTTCGTTAAAAGACAGGGAAGGGAATTGATTGACATGAAAGAAAAAACTGGAGGGAAAGACAAAAGTAGTAAGGGAAACAACTGTCAAATAAATTAATCGTATGAAAAATAGCAAGTATTACCCCTGGATCGTCGTCGGGTTGCTCTGGATAGTGGCCCTACTTAACTACCTCGACCGGCAGATGCTCTCGACCTTGCAGTCGGCGATGCAACTGGACATAACGGAACTGGCGATTGCCGAGAACTTTGGCCGGGTGATGGGCATCTTCCTGCTCATCTACGGGCTAATGAGTCCCGTCGCGGGCATGATTGCCGATAGGATAAACCGAAAATGGCTTATCGTGGGTAGCCTCTTCGTCTGGTCGGCCGTCACTTACGGTCTTGGCTACGCGCAAACCTTCCAGCAGGTCTACTGGCTACGTGCGCTGATGGGGGTGAGTGAAGCGCTTTACCTGCCTACCGCGTTGGCCATGATCGCCGACTACCACAGCTCCAAGACCCGCTCGCTGGCTATCGGCATCCATATGTCGGGCCTCTACACCGGGCAAGCCCTCGGTGGGTTCGGTGCCACCATCGCCGCGAGCTTCTCATGGCAGACCGTCTTCCACAGCTTCGGGCTTATCGGTATCGTGTACGCGATACTGCTGATCTTCGTGCTACACGACAAAGAGGGACACGCGGGTACCAAAACGGCTAAACTTCAACCCAAGCCACAAGGGGCGGGTGCTAAAAAGGAGTCCGTGTTAAGCTCCCTGGGGGTTATCCTTGGCACCTTATCCTTCTGGATCCTACTCTTTTACTTTATGGCACCCAGCTTCCCGGGGTGGGCCACGAAAAATTGGCTCCCCACCCTCTTCGCTGAAAACTTGGGTGTCGAGATGGCAAAGGCGGGGCCGATGGCAACCATCTCTATCGCGATTGCATCGTTCATCGGGGTACTGATTGGCGGACCGCTATCCGACCGGTGGGTACAGAAGCACATCAAAGGGAGGATTTACACCAGCGTGATCGGGCTCAGCCTCACCATACCGTCGCTCGTGCTACTCGGGTTTGGTCACACCTACCTCGGGTTAATAGGTGCCGCGGTACTCTTTGGTGTTGGCTACGGCATGTTCGACACCAACAACATGCCGATTCTTTGTCAGATTATCCCACAACGTTATCGGGCTACCTCCTACGGCATCATGAATATGATGGGGGTATTCGCGGGCTACGTCTCCACCCGGATGTTGGGAAGCTCCACCGACGCGGGTAACTTGGGAGCCGACTTCAGCAAATTATCCATCGTGGTATTGGCTGCCGTGCTACTGATGCTGCTCTTCGTGAAGCCGAAACCCGAGCTGACCTATCCGGAAAGAGAGACAGCCACGGAAGAAAACCAAATGATTAACTAACCCCGGCTTTCACACCTGCCAACCACTTGCTTAAAAAACAAAGGGGTATATCGGCAGGCGAAAACCGGAATAACCATGTTTTAAAAAAGATGAAACAGTTTGATAAAATCAAGGGGTTAATCGTCGCCCCGTTCACCCCGTTCAACAAAAAGGGCGACGTGGACTTGGGCCCCATCGCGGATTACGCGGCCATGCTGCAAAAAAACGGCCTGATTGGCGTCTTCATCAACGGGTCATCGGGCGAGGGTTACCTGCTCACAGTGGAGGAGCGACTGAAGCTGGCCGAGAAATGGATGTCGGTCGCCCCCGAGGGGTTCAAGGTAATCGTACACGTGGGAGCCACCTGTGTAAAAGAGAGCGTTCTGATGGCCCAACATGCCCAAGAGATTGGCGCGTACGGCACCGGTGCGATGGCATCGCCCTTCCCCAAAGTGGGACGCGTGGAAGAGCTCGTGAAATACTGCGAGGAGATAGCGTGCGGCGCACCCCACCTCCCCTTCTACTTCTACCACATTCCCGCGCTGAACGGTGTTTACCTTCCCATGTTGCCCTTCCTGAAGGCGGCCGATGGGCGGATACCCAACCTGGCGGGTATCAAGTACACCTTTGAGAGCCTATACGAGTACAACCAATGCATGCTCTATAAAAACGGCAAGTACGATATGCTACACGGGCAGGATGAAACAATACTTTCGGCCCTCGTGATGGGTGGTGCACAAGGCGGTATCAGCGGCACGGGCAGTTATATAGGGAGATCGCTGGTTGGGGTTATCAACGAGTACAACATGGGCAATATCGAGAAAGCGTTGGAGCACCAGAACTTCGCGCAGGAGGTGATCAACGTGATCGCACGCTACCGGGGTAATATCGTGGCGGGCAAACGGATCATGAAGCTCATGGGGCTGAACCTGGGTGCCAACCGAACACCTTTCCAGAACATCAATGACGAAGAGGAGGAAATTATCAAGCGCGAGCTAGAAGCGATTGACTTTTTCTCGCGATGTAACAGGCTATAAGCAGCACGTTCACTCAAACGTGTTCTCCTTAATCGAACATCCGTTTAAATCGGTTGAACGCCCGCTTTTGCTCCGCCTTCGTCGGGGCAAAATTGGTGGAGTTCTTCATCTGCTTTAAACTCTCCCGCTCCCTGTCGGTCAGGCTCTCCGGGACGTAGACATTCACGTGAATCAGCTGGTCGCCCCTGCCGTAGCCGTTGACGGGGGGGAGACCCTTATTGCGCAGGCGCAACACCTTACCGGGTTGGGTACCCGGCTCGATTTTCACTTTCGCCACCCCTTCGATCGTGGGTACTTCAACGGTACCCCCCAGGGCAGCCATTGGAAAGCTTAGGAAGAGGTTGTAGATAACGTCGTTCCCATCGCGAATCAAGTCGGGATCCTCCTCCTCTTCCACCACGACCAGCAGGTCACCGTTCACCCCACCCCTTCGGGCAGCATTCCCTTTGCCCGACAGGGAGAGTTGCATCCCCTCAGCCACGCCGGCCGGTATTTGAATGGATATCACCTCCTCGTCGCGCACGATACCCTCACCGTTGCAGTGAGCACACTTCTTCGTGATGCTTTTCCCATCGCCATTGCAAGTGGGGCAAGTGGAAGAGGTTTGCATCTGTCCAAGGATGGTGTTCGCCACCCGTGTCACCACGCCCGACCCGTTACAGGTGGGGCAAGTAGAAACGGAGTCGCCACCCTCTGATCCGTTCCCTTTACAGGAACTGCAGGAGACGTACTTCTTGACCTTGATCTTTTTCTCAACCCCATGCAGGATCTCTTTCAGCGTCAACTTCACCTTTACCCGAAGGTCAGAGCCGCGGTTCGTCCTCCTGGCACGCTGGGTACCACCAAAACCGCCGAACCCACCAAAGCCACCGAAATGCCCCCCAAATATATCGCCGAATTGAGAAAAAATATCCTCCATGGACATGCCGCCACTAAACCCGCCGGAAGCGGACCCACTCATGCCGGCGTGTCCAAACTGGTCGTACCGTGCACGCTTGTTCTCATCGCTCAGCACCTCGTACGCCTCGGCCGCCTCCTTGAACTTCTCCTCAGCCTCTTTGTTCCCCGGGTTCTTATCGGGGTGGTATTGAAGGGCCTTTTGCCTGTAGGCCTTTTTTATCTCCTCGGCCGTGGCGCTCTTTGCCACATCGAGCACATCGTAATAATCTCTTTTCGTCGCCATCTTACTCCCCCACGATTACTTTCGGGTAACGGATGATCTTTTCGTTCAACACGTATCCCTTTTGGATACAGTCTACCACCTTCCCCTTCTGCTCCTCGTCCTCCACCGGGGTGGTTGTAACCGCCTCGAAGCGATCCGCGTCAAACGGTTGTCCCACCGCCTCAATCTCGTTCACCCCATGCTGTTTCAAGAAATTAATAAATTTAGAGTGGATCAACTCGATGCCTTCCAAGACGGCCTCCTTATCCTCTGCCCGTTGCAGCGACTCCAAAGCCCGCTCAAAATCATCCACCAGAGAGACGATGCCAATTAACACCCGCCCCCCCCCACTTTTTATCAACTCGGCTTTCTCTTTCAAGGTCCGTTTCCTGAAATTATCATACTCCGCGTGCAGGCGCAGGTAACTATCGTTAAGTTCCTCCTGTTTTCGCTGCAGGCTTTCCAGCTCCTTCTCCAAGTTAGGCTTTTCCGTCTGTTCGCACACCGCTTCTTTACCTTGGTCCGGAGCATCTTGACCCATATCCGGCCCTTCCACGGGCACCGTACCTTCCCCTTTAGCCGCCTTCTTTTGGGGATCGGCCTTGGGCTGATCGCCTGTCAAAATGTCTACTTTCTTGTCCGTAACGTTTTCAAACTGCTCTTTACTTGACTTTTTGTCTACTCCCTCAACCCGCACCTTGGGGTTCACCGTATCTTTTTTCTTTTGACTCATATGCATGTTTATAGAATTATCCATCGGTATTTATTGCAAAAAGTTTGCCAAAGAGACCAACAGGACGAAACCATCAATCGAAATGGGAAAAAAAGTACTGTTTTAAGAAATTTATCTTGCTTAACGAAACGTATCAAGAACAACAAAACGAGTCATGATAAAGGAAGGAGTCGTTATGAAAACAACTCATGTTCAAAGGAACAGCTCGCACCACCCGTCAAAGACCTTCACCTGATGCCACCCGTGCCGTTTAAGCCCTAGCCTGATCTTCTTGATCGATTTTTCCTTTCCCGGGCTCGATTTGGAATAAAACTTGTCGGCAAAACAGATGATCTGTTCCTCTAAGCTTTGTGGCCGCATATCCCGGTGAGGTATCGGCAGCTTCCTTTTGATGATGCTTTCAAGGCTAAGGCCGGTTCCCGTGTGCCGTTCGCACACCAAGCCATGCTTGGGATACCCTTCGGCGGTGAGCAACTCTTGCCCCAGGTAACCGTGGCAGATATAGGGGTAGCTTCCTTTACAACCGATATGGGGTGCACGGGTCAAATAGATACCGATGTCATGCAGCATGGCCGCCTCCTCGACAAACCGGGTATCCACGGCCAACTCGGGGTGATTCTGCACGATGGACAAGGCTTTGTTCGTCACATCGATCGCGTGCGACATGAAGATATCGTACAGTCTGGTACCCTTCGTGTAATGTTTATCGATAATCTCCTGTACATCCATGTGCGCTGCTCTCTACAGGGGGACAACGTATTTCTTCATGGCCTCATCTTGCAGCGACTTGGGTACCGCTACTTTCACCTCGTCCACGATGATGTCTATCAGCCGTTCCCGGAAGTACTCTTTTCGGGTGATCAGGCTAATCTCTCGAACGGGCGTACTGTTCTTGAAGGGGCGCACGTTTTTCTTTTGGGCCTCGCTCAGGTTGGCCAGCGCCATCTCTGGGATCACCGTGATCCCGTCATTTTGATCCACGATATGGATAAGGGTGTTGATGCTGCCCGCCTCGTACGAGAAAATCGAGGATCTCTTCCCGCGATGTCCCCGCTGGTTGCAGAGGTGCAGTATCTGGGTGCGGAAGCAGTGCACCTCGTCCAGCAGCCAGAGCCTGACGGTGGAGAGGTCACGCTCTTCCAGGGCCGTTTTAGCGTACAGGCTCCTCTCCATGGGCGAGACGTACGCGAAGAAGCGCTCGTAGTAGAGGGGGCGCTCCTTGATGCCAGGTTCCTTGAGTGGTGTGGCCAAGATGGCCCCATCCAGGGAGTCGTTGGAGAGCGCCTTCAATATTTGATCGGTAGTAAGCTCCGAAATCACGATTCGGACATCGAGGTTTCTCTCCCGGTGAACCTGCATGAGGTTAGCCAACAGGTAGGGAGCCACCGTGGGGATAATCCCCAACCGAAACACCCCTTTCACGATGCCCTTCTCCTCATGGACGATCTCCGTTATCCGGTTGACTTGTGCCACGGCCACCCGCGCCTGATCGATGATGCGCCTGCCAATCTCGGTGGGCTGCACCGGCAATTGCGAGCGGTCGAATATCTTCACCTCCAGCTCCTCCTCCAGCTTTTGGATCATCATGCTCAGCGTGGGCTGGGTCACGAATGATGCTTCCGCCGCCTTAGAGAAGTGACGGTAGTTGTCCACGGCGATGATGTACTCCAACTGTTGAATATTCATGATATGACCTTTTACTTGATAGATTAACCCCTCGACCCGAACAGCACGGTTCCTAACCGCACCATCGTGCTCCCCTCTTCGATCGCGATCGGGTAATCGCCTGACATCCCCATGGAGAGCTCTTTAAACGCGGGGGCATCTTGGAAATAGCTCGCTTTCCACTCATCGAAGAGCGATTTCAGTTGCCGAAACTCTGCCCGCACCTTTTCCATATCCTCGGTAAAAGTAGCCATACCCATCACCCCTGCCAACTGCACGTTGGGGTAGTCGCGCCACCTTCCCCCGGCGAGGAACTTACGGCACTCGTCGGGGTGGAAACCCGACTTGCTCTCCTCTTCGGCGATATGCACCTGCAGAAGGCCGGGGATCACCCGGTTGTTCGCCGCCGCCTGCTTGTCGATCTCCCGCATCAGCCGCTCGCTGCTCACGCTATGGATCAGCGATATAAAGGGAGCGATCTGCCTCACCTTGTTGCGTTGCAAGTGGCCAACGAAATGCCACTCGATGTCCGCGGGCAGCTCCTCCTGCTTGGGCAACAACTCCTGTACCCGGCTCTCGCCAAAGATGCGCTGTCCCGCCTCGTATGCCTGCATAATATCCTCCACGGGGTGGAACTTGGATACTGCCACCACCTTCACCCCGCCGGGGATGGTGCTTCTCAACGCGTTCACACGAGATGCTATAGTCATTTCCTCACCTTTCATTCCCGTTAGCTCCCTATTCCCTTTTCTATACGACTGTTTTATCTTTTAATCCCTGTATATGGAACGATGTTCACAACAATCATGTCGGTTTCACACCCCTATTCCCCGGTTGGCTGGTGGACAATGGTTTTTTTCTCCGCGTAGGGGAAGACGTCGATGATGGCCGTCTCCGTTACCGCGACGATCGCGTAATCGATCATCGTTTTCTTCATCTCCGCCTCCACGATCTCCACTGCCTCCTTCAGGGTAGAAGCCTGTACGAGCATGTAGACGGACGTCTTCTTCTCCGCCCCGCTCTTCTCGTCGAGCGTGATAAAGTGGAGCTTAGCACGGTAGTAACGATCACCACTATCGTTAAAGAACGACTCGGCGTACTTCACCCGCTTGATATCGGAAACCGAAAACTCACCCGAGATAAAGGGCCTCATCTCCTCGATAATCCTCGCCTCCGCCTCGGTGAACGAGAGTGCATCGACCAAATAGGGTTCCGTCACGCTCTTCTGCATGCCGGTCTCCATCAGCTTGTCGTACTTCACTTTACATTCAAACCAATTGTACATATCGTATGATTTTATTCCACACCGCAGGGTGTATTCCGTTTGTTTTGTAGCACAATTATATTGGGATATAATGTCCCCATTTGGAAGGCAAAAATAGATGAAAAAACGGCTTTTTCCAAGTAGCCAGGGTAAAAAGTCGGGCTACGGTTGAACCGTTCCCGATAGGTAGGCGACCTCCAACCGTTCCCGTGCCAACGGGGAAAAGCTCATTACAGGTCGAACAGCTCCCAGTAGGCATCCATCACGAACCGATCCAGCTCCAGGTAGAACTGATGGATGGCCGCTGCATCCCAACTGCCGTCACCCCACTGCTTCATGGCGGCCCGCGAGCGTTTGAACAACTCCTCTTCCACGGGAGCCAGCCGCTGCATGATACCACTATTATCGGGATGGTACAGCGCTGCCCAATTGAAGTAACGGCGACCGCTTCCCCTTGTTATGGGGAAGACCTGCCGTTTCAGGGCAACCACTTTCTCGCACAGTGGAGAGTTCTCGCTATCCTCACCTTTTAGCAGCATCGGGGGCAAGGCGTTACCCCCTTTTACCCACGCGGGTACAGCCACCGAGCATGGAGGAAACCCCAACGCCGTCCACATGGTCGTATGTTCTACCGGTTCCCCTTCCCTCACTCCCTGAAAAACCACCGACGCGGAGGAGCTGGAGCGGGGGATGTAATCCTGATCAATCGCGTAGCCGGTAGCCCCCGGGGCATTAAAGTCGTAATCCCTTAGATCGCTACCCAGCAACGAGTGGTAATAAGAGCGGGAAGCAGAGGCAAAAATCCACTCGGGCGTGAACAGGGAGCGATCCCTTTGTCGGGAGAAGAGGTAGTGCGCCGTTTCATGACGGATGTACCCCATCCCCTCGTCCATATAACCCGAATAGGAAAAATTGGTGCGGATCAGGTAGCCGTGGGGCGCTTGCATCGGGTCGTTCGCATCCGCCTTGAGGTAACCGAAATTGTTGGTCTCATAGTATGCCGCACCACCTTGAGCATCGATCACGGCAAAGTTAGCCTCCACCTTCATTGGTCGGGACAAGGTATCCAAGAAGTGCTCAAAGTCGCCCAACGAGCCGCAACACTCCAAGGCCATACGCATCACGATGCCCTCGAAATCTTTTCCTTCCGTCACATCCTCCTTGTTTCGGATATTGTAAGAAGCCGTGTTCATGATGCAAAAGCCGGTGCTGTTCGTCCCGGCCCACACCTCGTTGTTACAACTATCGTTACTATTCACCAAGCCAATGTAGGGATACTTGGCCGCATCACTGTAAACCAGCCGGTTTTGCTCCGCGCTCGTATCCCGGTGCTTCCACATCAAAGGCTTCCCATCGGCCGTCGCCTTCCCGGTGATGATCGCCGAAGTACACGCCCGTACCTCATAGCCGTCAAAAAGCAGCAGCGCTGCCACCAGCAACACCGCCACTCGCCTTATAAATAAAGTCGTCTCCATGTCATGAATCATTCCAATAAAGCAAAAGTAGATGAAAAAAAGCCTTTTCACAAGTGCAAGGAATAAAAAACCGAAAAGATAAAAAAAATGGGTACTTTTGTCGTTTATTTGCAAGGAATGATTGGAACCATAGTAAATACAGTGGCGGTGATTGGGGGCGGAACCATTGGGCTGCTCCTGAAAAAGCGGATGCCTGAGCGGGTGACCACCATCTACTTCCAGGCGATTGGGCTGTTCACTTTGGCCATCGGTGCATCCATGGCTGTCAAGATGGAACGCATACTCATCGTGGTGGCGAGCCTGGCCATCGGCTCGCTGTTGGGTGAATGGTGGAACCTCGAGCAGGGAGCCGAACGAATGGGCGACAAACTAAAAGCCCGGTTTCGCGTGGGCAGTGAGCGGTTCACCGAGGGCTTGGTAACCGCCTTCCTCCTGTTCTGCGTGGGGTCGATGACGATCCTCGGCACCATCCAAGAGGGGGTCGAGGGGAATCCCGACCTGCTGTTCACCAAGTCGCTGATGGACTTCTTCTCCGCCATCCTGCTGGCCTCCGCCTTTGGTATAGGCGTGGTCTTTACCGCCCTGCCCCTCTTTGTCTTTCAAGCTGCTCTCACCCTGCTCGCCAAGTACGCCGCCACCTTCTTCACGGAGGAAATAATCGTTGGGCTGACCAGTACCGGGGGTATCATGCTGATTGGACTGGGAATTAACATCCTCGGCATCAAGAAGCTCCGGGTGATGAACATGCTCCCGTCGCTGGTCATCGTGGTGCTGCTGCTTTGGCTGTTCCGGTAAACTTGCAGGTAAGTTACCGTGGAACAGGTCAAACTAGCGGGTATTAAAGCCAGTGTACGTGGAAGTGGTACATGCAGAAGTGCTCACGCGGAACAAGTAAAACTCGTGGGACGTTGACCAGGGTAACCGGTTAAACCTGTAGGCGAGTTACCATGAAACGCGTACGTGCCAGGTTTATCACAGGGCTACCGGTCGAACGTGTACCTTAGCGTGACCCCAAAACGGGTGGGATAGCCCCGCTGGACGAAATGGTTCGTCTTCCCTGTCACCAGGTCGTTCTGCTCGAATAGAAACGCGTGGTATTGGGTATTAAACAGGTTCTCCATCCATAGCTCCAACGCGAACGCCCTCTTCTGGGCCACGAGGCGGGCCTTGGTCAACCCATAAAAAGGCTGATAGAGCACATTCCCCCCCGAGTCCAAGTTCGACTCGGTCCAGTAAATCCGCCCCACCCCGCTGTACTGCACGTTGGCCATTACACGATCGATTATCGAACCGCTTGGCAACACGTACAGGTAGCTCGCCCCGAGACTGAGGGTATGCTTGGGCGCGAACGGCACCCGGTTCCCCGCGAAATCGCGGAGGGTATCCCCCCCGATTACCTGCCGGGTTTCATACTTGATAAACCGGGCATCGGCCAGCCCATACTCCACGAAAAGCGAAAGGTTCTCGTACGGCAGGTACCGGAGACTTACCTCAAGGCCCTTACTCTCTGACTGCCCCGCGTTGGTAATGGTTCTCCCCGCGGTCCCCTCGCTCACCAATTTGGTCAGCTGCAAGTTATCCACGCGGGAGTAGAACAACGCACCGGAGAGGGATAGCGAGCGATCGGGCACCTCATGTCTCCCCCCTATCTCGTAGGTCCAACTGCTCTCCGGGGCAAACGAAACCTGCTCTTCCACGGTCGGCATTGCTCCTCCCATTGGCGGTTTCATGGAAGCCGACGGTGTGCCCACGGTCGGTGGCATCCCTGTAGCCGGTGCTGTTACCCCAACCGGTTTTGTCCCCATGTTCGGCATGGGGGGTATTACACCCGATGGTATCTGCCTAAACACGTTTCGTATCAGCGACTCGGCGAGTGCGGACTGCAACACCTCCGAGAAGACTTGCTCGTTGTAACCACCCGTTTTGTACCCTTTCGACGCGGAAAGGTAGAGACTTGTCGTAGGCGACAACCGGTACTTCAATGCGAACTTGGGCAACACCTCCCAGAACACCTTCCGTGCCGAACCCGTCAGCAGGGTGTCCCCCTCCACCAAGATAGGCGCCATGGGCAAGGGCGGCTGAAACTCGATATAGACATCCCCCCCGTTGCTCTCGGTGCGGTAGTCGAGCCCGGTACGCTCGTAATCGAGCCGGATACCGGCGGTAGCCGACAGGCCCTCCACCCCGAAAATATCCTCCAGCGTAGATTGGTGGAAGAGGGCTGCTCCACAGGAGGGTTTGAAGTAGACCCCGGGGAGAGCTATCCGATCGCTTGCATACACGAGGCGCAACGGAGCGCCCATCCGCTTCATCATCGCATCCAACGGACGCTGCAACACCTCCACCATCCCCTTTTCAAGGGTTACCGGTGTATCCACCTCTCGATTATCAACAAAGCCAAACAGCCCCACCACCCAACGGTAGCGTCCCTGAAAATCCGACTTCACCGTGAACTCCTGGCTGAACGACCGCTGCTCCTGCTGCTGACGAAGCGAGAAAATGGGGCGGGACGAGTAATCCTGGTCCATCCACATATCATCCTCCAGGTATTGGAAGCCGGTGGTGGAATGGATGCTGAAGCCATTCCCGGCGTAGTTCAGCGAGAGTCCGCCAGTAAGTAGGTCTCGGCCGTAGCTCGAAGGCTCGTTGAAACAGGCCGCCGTGGAATCGATCTGCATGTAGGGAAACGCCCCGCCCGACACCCGGTCGTAATTCCCAAAGAGCATCGCCTTGAAGTCGGGTCTGACCTGCCACTCGAGCTTCAGACGTGCTCCGGCGTTCTCTGAACCGTCCATCTTCTGCCCCGTGTAGCTATTCATGAAGTAACCATCGTCCCGTTTATAGTAGCCCGCGATGGAGGCTCCAAAATTGTCCCCCAGCCGGCTATAGTGGGATGCTTTCACCGATAACTGACCGTGGCTGCCACCACCCACCGCGAGTCGTGTCCCCTGGTAGGTGAGGGGAGACAGGGTATAGAGGTTCACGATACCCCCGACCGCGTTCCTGCCGTACAGCGTGCCTTGCGCACCCCGTAGCACCTCTACCCGCTGAATGTCTTGAAACTCGAAATCGAACGCCGAGGAGTTGAAGCTCGGCACGTTATCCACGTAAAGCCCTACCGTTTGCGGCCCAAGGCGAGCGCCAATACCCCTGATATATATAGGCGTGGAGACCTTGGCACCGTACGAGGGAATGAAAAAATTGGGGACAAGTGCACTCAACGCGGGAAGCGACTCCACCCGTCCCTCTTGCAACTGTCTTGGCGAAACCACCGATACCGCGGTGGGCAAGCTTTCAAGCTCATTCGTCTCTTTCACGGAACCACTCACCACCACTTCTTCCAAGGCACGTACCTGCAACGTGTCCGGTTCACTGGCAAGCGCAGGGCCAGCTAAGGCAAGCGCAAGAAGGAGGCCCAAAAAGGAACGCGCGAAAATGGGTAAACCGGCGAAAGCAAGTTCAATGCCAGATTGATAAAGCCGCGTGCACTTCATGGCACGGCTACTTGAAATCATCCTATGGGGAGCAAAGTTCATAACGTAAATGTTCAATCGTACGGCTCAAGGAAATCGTGAGCGTTATTAAATTGATTACCTTGTGGGGCGAATAACCCGTTTAGATGCAAAGAAAGGGGGAAAAAGAGCGCCCGTCAATCACCAAAACTAGTGATTTCCCCTCTGTTCATACCGAGGTTGAACTAGATGATAGCAACCGTTTCTACACCAACAGCCTGCCCGTTGAGGATAAACCTCTTCGTCAAGGAGTAGCGTTTCGCGTTAAACGCATCATATAATGGGTCGACGGGATCGAAACTGCCGATGCGCACGTGATCCGAAGCGTGAATAAACCGCTTTTCGCCCATGTATATTGCCACGTGGGTCACCCACTCCACCGGGTGCTCATTACTCGTCTTCGACACGAAAAAAAGCAGGTCGCCCGGCCGCGCATTGCTAAAATCATTCCCCGTATCTACCAGCTCTCCCTGCATTGCCTGTTGCGAAGCATCGCGGGGCAGCATGATGCCATGCATCAGGTAAACCTGCCTGGTGAGCCCGCTGCAATCGAGACCCTTGGTAGAGGTGCCTCCCCAAAGGTAGGGTACACCCAAGAGTTGCAGGGCATACTTCACGATGCTCTCGCCGGTCAGTTCAATGCTCGCCAGCCAATCATTTACCGGCAACACGTCTGATTTGCGAACATACGCTTTCCGACCATCCGGGTAACGCACCTGGTAGAACGTCGCGAACTGCGACTGAACCTCAAGGATATTCCCGGCTACCAGGTCAGACACCGGTAGAGAGTGGCAGTCCGCTTCCTCAAAAGCGGTGGCATGGTTAGCGGTAACGATAATTTTTGATAAAGCCATGTAATCGTCTAACCGCTCCCTCGTCATCGGTTGCAACGACCCGTCTACCCAGCCAACATATTGGTCAGGAAGCTGAACCTTCCTCCAGTCGCCACGCTGCTCAATCACTTTTACAGGGGTCCCGAGTAGTGCCTGCGTCACCATCTCAGCAGCGTGCCTCGGTTCAGAGCGCACGGCTACCACCGAGTTATACACGACACCCCATTCAAGCAAACCCGAATCCTTATCGGGAAGCAGCCTGTTTGGAACATCCGCTCCACCACTTGTTCCTTGCCCCAATCGCCTCAATTCGTGTTCTTTAGCCATACCGCGTCATTTTAAACTTAGGTGTGATTTCCCCTTTCACCACGTTTCTCGTGCCATACCCTATCATTTTTCAGATCCTCGTGAGAATAAAATGGACATCTCACGAGAAAAGAGATCCATGAGAAGGAAAACCGTTCCCCAGGCGAAAGGTACGACTTTTATTTCAATCAACGAATGTGGTACTTCTATGTTGAATGTAGGTGGTCATCGTCCCACGCGACATACGATGTTAACCCAGCTTGTCCAGTAGACGATAAATAGTTATCTTTGCTTGAAACAGGAAACGGTAAAAACAGGAAACGGTGAAATCATGAAACGAAAAACACTACTCCTCCTCACGGTTACGATTGCCGCCCTTTTCTGGGTAGGGACTTTGATCGCTCATGCGACCGGCACAACAGACCAGCATGGAAAACAGGATGGAAAGGCAAATGCCCGCATGACAATCCAGCGGAGAGACAACAAGGAAGCGGGACAAACGGAGAGGACAGGAACCCTACTAATGACCAATAAAACAACGGGGCAGATGAAAAACAGAGGAGAACAGCAGGAAAGGAACAAAGTGGTGCAACAGACAGAAAACAGAGAAGCCATTAAGTTGGCGAGGGCGCTTAGGCGGAAAGGAATCAATGACGCGAGGGTACTCGCGGCCGTGGAAAAGGTCCCAAGACACCTTTTTATCGATGAGAAGCTATCGGCCTACGCGTACCACGATCGCCCTTTGCCCATCGAAAAGGGCCAAACCATCTCCCAACCTTTCACGGTGGCCTTCCAGACCCAACTGCTCAAGCTGCAACCCGGCGAGAAGGTCCTGGAGATAGGTACCGGCAGCGGGTACCAGGCGGCCATCCTTTGCGAGATGGGCGTGGAGGTGTACAGCATCGAGCGGTACCACCTGCTGTACCAAACAGCGAAAGAGACACTGAACAAGCTAGGCTATCACCCCAACCTCTACCACGGGGATGGTTTCGAAGGGTTGCCGGAGCATGCCCCGTTCGATAAGATATTGTTAACGGCAGCGCCAGAAGAGGTGCCCGAGAAATTGCTCCAACAGCTTAAGATTGGGGGCTGGTTAGTAGGCCCTCTCGGCGGCAGGATGGGACAAAAAATGACTAAAATCGAACGGATCAGCGAAGAGAAGTTCAGAAAGACGCTACACGGCGACTTTATCTTCGTGCCGATGCAAGAAGGTACCGAGAAGTAACCTCATCGTCCATTGCTCGCTTCCACCTATTGTAATTAGAAGCTAAAGGTCATAATCTTTATAGTATTCGGAATCAAACTACTCGCTTCCCTTGCTGTAGTTGGGTGCTTCACGGGTGATCATCACACCGTGCGGGTGGCTCTCGGCGTACCCTGCAGAGGTAATCCTGGTAAACTTGGCCTGGTGCAACGCCTCGATATTCGCGGCACCACAGTAACCCATACCTGCACGAAGCCCACCCACCATCTGGTAGATGACCTCCTGCAGGGTTCCCTTAAACGGAACGCGGGCCTCGATCCCCTCGGGCACCAACTTTTTCACGTCATCCTCCACATCCTGGAAGTAACGATCCTTGGAACCTTTCTGCATCGCGGAGAGTGAACCCATGCCGCGGTAGGATTTGAACTTGCGGCCATTAAAAATGATGGTTTCACCGGGCGACTCCTCGGTACCGGCCAACATCGAGCCCATCATCACAGAAGAGGCCCCGGCGGCCAGCGCCTTCACGATATCACCGGAGTAACGTAACCCACCATCGGCTATCAGCGGCACATCAGTTCCCTTCAACGCGGTGGCCACCTCGTAAATGGCGGTCAGCTGTGGCACACCTACGCCAGCAATCACGCGGGTAGTACAGATGGAACCGGGACCAATACCCACCTTTACAGCATCGGCACCGGCATCAACCAGGTAACGAGCCGCTTCGCCGGTAGCGATATTCCCCACCACAACATCAATACCGGGATAGGTGCGCTTGATGAGCTGCAACATGTCACCCACCCCTTTAGTGTGACCGTGCGCGGTATCGATCACGATAGCATCCACGCCTGCATCGACCAGCGCCCCTGCCCGTTCAACGGAGTCGTGGGTAACGCCAATCCCGGCGGCCACGCGAAGACGACCCTGAGGATCCTTGCAAGCAAACGGTTTATCCTTCGCTTTGGTAATATCCTTGTAGGTGATAAGCCCCACAAGCTTGTAGTCGCCATCAACGACCGGCAGTTTCTCGATTTTGTACTGCTGCAATATCTCGGCGGCATCTTCCAAATTGGTGCTTTGCCGGGTAGTGATGAGGTTCTCTTTGGTCATCACCTCATCGATCTTCTTATCCATCTCCTTTTCGAAGCGCAAGTCGCGGTTGGTAACGATCCCTAGCAACCGGTTATCCTTGTCCACGACGGGAATGCCACCAATCTTGAACTCGGCCATTATCGCCAGGGCGGTAGCCACGTCCTTATCAGGGCCAATACTAATTGGATCCAGGATCATCCCGTTCTCGGCCCGCTTCACGACACGTACCTGCCTGGCCTGCTCATCGATATCCATATTCTTGTGAATCACGCCAATTCCCCCTTCACGGGCAATGGCGATGGCCATGGTAGCCTCGGTAACGGTATCCATCGCGGCCGACACCATAGGCACGTTGAGCGTTATGTTTCGGGTGAAGCGGGTGGTTAGATTAACATCCCTGGGAAGCACTTCCGAATAGGCGGGAACCAATAGAAGGTCATCAAAAGTCAACCCTTCCAAGATAATTCTTTCTGCAATAAACGACATAGTAGTACTTTTTTATTGCATGCAAATGTACGCGTTTTTTCGCGAACCTGACGAGCCCAAAGTGTTAAATATCTTTTCTCGGATGGGGACAACAATGGTAGCGGAAAACAGCTGTTTACCTGCTCAAGTCCCGTAAGAAAAAAACAATGGTTCAACCAGCCAATTATTATGGGATAATCTCTAACTGCTTGAACACTTTCGTGATAAGTTCAATGGAGCGGTCAATCTGCTCCTCGGTATGGGTAGCCATCAACGAGTAGCGGATCAACGTGTCGTTAGGCGCCACCGCAGGGGCGACCACCGGGTTGACAAAGATACCCTCTTCAAACAGCATCTTGGTGATCAGGAAAGTCTTATCGTTATCCCTCACGTAAAGGGGCATGATGGGCGTCTCCGTGGGTCCCAGTTCAAACCCGTTCGCCTTGAACTGCTGCAGCGCGTAACGAGTGAGCTCCCACAACCGCTTCACCCGCTCCGGTTCCGATCTCAATATGTCCAATGCTGCTGAGGCAGAGGCTGTGGCTGCCGGGGTAATGCTGGCGCTGAAGATGTTGGTGCGTGCATTATGTCGCAGGTAGTTGATCACCGGGAAGTCCCCGGCTATAAACCCGCCGATGGAGGCGAGTGACTTGCTAAAGGTACCCATTACCAGGTCCACCTCGTCGAGCAGACCAAAATGGTCACACACCCCTTTCCCGTTATAGCGCCGTCCCATGACACCGAGGCTGTGTGCCTCGTCCACCATGATGTTGGCCTTGTACTTGCGGGCCAACCGCAAGATCTCCGGCAGGTTGGCCAAGTCGCCCTCCATGCTGAAGACCCCGTCTACTACAATCAGCTTTACCTTCTGAGGCTCGCAACGCTTCAGCTGCCTCTCCAACGAATCCATGTCGTTGTGGCGGAACTTGTATGTCGTGGAAAACGAGGAGCGAAGTCCCTCGATGATGGACGCATGGTCCCGCTCGTCCCATATAATGTAATCCTTGCGGTCGGTAAGGCACCCGAGAACTCCCTGGTTGACGGTGAAGCCGGTGGAGAAGATGATCGCCTCCTCCTTGTTCATAAAGTTCGCGAGTTTGCGCTCCAACTGCAAATGAATATCTAACGTGCCGTTCAAGAAGCGTGAGCCGGCCATCCCCGTACCGTACTTCTTGGTGGCTTCAATCGCCGCCTCCTTCACTTTCGGGTGGTTGGTGAGCCCCAGGTAAGAGTTCGATCCGAACATCAGAACCTTCTTCCCGTTGATGACCACCTCGGTGTCTTGTTCGCTCTCTATGGCTCGGAAGTATGGATAAATACCGGCTGCCTTCACGCGTTGCGGGGCGTCGTATTTCATCATTTTTTCTCTTAGAAGATTCATCTGAAAGAATTTTAAATTGAATCTAAACTGACGGCAGGGCGAAAATGCCCGCTTTCAACGCAATCATGCTACAAAGATAGCAATTTATTTAAAAATCATGGCAGGGCAGTATCACCGATTTCAACGAACGCTATAACAAGGAATGGGGAAAGGGATTAAAAGCACGACTCAACAGCGTCTCACAAGTAACAACACGTTCTCCACGTGGTGGGTATGGGGAAACATATCCACCGGTTGCACCTCCTCTACCCTGTAGTGGCTATCCAGCAGGGCCAGGTCACGTGCCTGGGTCGCGGGGTTACAGCTGACGTAAACAATCCTCCCCGGTTGGGTCGAGAGAATCGCCTGGATCACATCACCATGCATCCCGGCACGGGGCGGATCGGTGATGATCACGTCGGGGTGGCCCTGCTCCCGAATGAAATCCTCTGTCAGCAGCTCCTTCATATCGCCCACGAAGAAACGGGTGTTATTGATCCCGTTGAGCCGGGCATTTTCCCGTGCATCGGCGATGGCCTCCTCCACCTGCTCAATCCCAATCACCTCACATGCATCCCGTGCGATGAACAGGGCAATGGTGCCTGTGCCGGTATAGAGGTCATACACCCGCTCCTCCCCGGTTAGCCGTGCAAACCGATGCACCACATCGTAAAGGCGGTGCGCCTGCTCGCTGTTAGTCTGGAAGAACGATTTCGGTCCCACTTTGAACCGCAACCCCTCCATCTCCTCCATGATAAACTCCCTCCCCACCCAGGTGATTACCTCCTGGTCGAAGATCGTGTCGTTCGCCTTTTGGTTGACCACGTAGAGCAACGAGGTGATCCAGGGGAACTCCCCTGCAATGTAGTTCATCAGTTCCTCTCGCTTCTCCGCGTCGTCCTCGTAAAAAACCACGATTACCATCCACTCGCCCAGGGAGCTGTTGCGGATCACGAGCGTCCGCATCAGACCCGACTGCTCACGAAGGTCAAAGAAGGTATAACCGTTTTGGAGGCAAAAATCCCGGATGGCGTTCCTTACCTGGTTGGAGCGGTCATCCTGCAACCAACACTTCCGGATGTCCAACACCTTGTCGAACCGACCGGGAACATGAAAGCCGAGGCTGTTCCAGTTGCTGAACGACTTACCTGACTCAACTTCCTGGTCGGTGAGCCACCGCTTGTTGGAGAAGGTGAACTCCAGCTTGTTCCGGTAGAAAAAGGGAGATGGAGCCCCCAAGATGGGCAGGAGTTCGGGTAGCTCCACCTTCCCAATCCGCTCCAAGTTATCCTTCACCTGCTTCTGCTTGAACTTCAGCTGATCCTCGTAAGGAAGATGCTGCCACTTGCAACCGCCGCACACCCCGAAATGGGTGCAGGGCGGCTCCACCCGCCTGTCGGAATAGGAGCGGAAGCGCGTTACCCGCCCCTCCGCGAATTTTTTCCGCTTACGCGTAAGCTGAATATCCACCCGGTCACCGGGTGCGGCGAACGGCACGAAGAGGGTCAAGCCATCCACCTTGGCAATGGCCTTACCCTCGGCAGCCACGTCAACCACCTCGACATCCTCCAACAGGGGAAGCGCTTTTCTCTTTCTCGCCATTTCGTTACATTTGTAATCGCGTTGAGCCACGTACGGGAGCATCATAACCTGGCACGTGCCAAATCCGCGGGAGTTGTTACACAACCATGTGAAACGTTTATTTCACCCACATGCGTAAACCTGTGAAGTAACCCGTGGAAACAGCATGTTAATTACCTGTCGCCGACCGTTCCTCAAAGGGCAACTCTGTCCGGATGGTCACGCTACCCTTCCGCAACCCTTTGGCGGTGGCCTCCAGGGTGATAGTACCGGGCGTCTTTAAAGACTCCACCACGGCCACCAGCTTACCGTTGAAGAGGTGCATTTGTGGCAGGTGAAACAGGTCGAGGCAGGTCGCATCGCCGTTGGCGGCAGCCCTGTACGTCCCGGCCCCCTTCACGTTAAAGCGCACCAGCTCGTTCACGTTAGGGCATGGGTTACCGTTACGATCCACCACATACACGGTCACGAAAGAGAGGTCCTTGCCATCGGCCTGTATCACGTCGCGATCCGCTTCCAGCACGAGGCGGTTCGGCTTACCGGCCGTGCGTACCTCTTTCTCCGCCACCGCTTTGCCCTGCTCATCATACGCTACCACCTTCAACGTGCCCGGCTCGTACCGGGTATCCATCCACATCAGTCGGTACCGTTTCTGCCTCTCGAAGTTTTTTTGCGCCTCGGCCGTGTAGCTGCCATCCAGCGGCACCGAGCGATCTTTGGCACGTACCCCCTGGCTCTTGCCGTTAATAAACAGCTCTGCCGAGGGGTAGTTGGTATAGACGAAAACGGGGGTCACCTCACCCTCGCGCCCCTCCCAATTCCAATGGGGCAGGATATGCAACGTCTCCACCTCCCTGTTCCAGTGGCTGCGGTAGAGGTAGAAGCGATCCTTAGGAATACCCGCCAAGTCCACCGCCCCGAAGAGCGAGCTGTGGCTAGGCCACGCGCTGTAGTAGGGCGTGGGTTCACCCAGGTAGTCAAAGCCGGTCCAAATAAACTCGCCCATGGTGTAGGGTAGATCGTCATGCTGGATAAAATCATCCTCCGGCAGGTTCGACCAACCGGCGTGCTCCACGTCGTACGATGAGGCCTGATGGTCGTCGTAAGTCGCCATCGCCTTCCGTTCAACGGGGAACTTGTACACTCCCCGTGAACTGAGCGTGGAAGTGGTCTCGGTGCCCAACACCATCTGTTGAGGCAACTTCTCGTATGCTTCTTGATAGCGGAACGAGCGGTAGTTAAAACCAGGGACATCCATGATGGCGGCCATATAGTTCGAGAAGACGGCATCCGGACGATCCATCCCGTTGGTCACGGGCCGTGTGGGGTCTTCCCGGTGGCAAATATCTTGCAGGAAGCGGGCCGTTTTGGCCCCCTCCTTATGGCTCTGCTCCTCCACCTCGTTCCCAATACACCACATCACCACGCTGGGGTTGTTTCGGAAGTGGTGAAGCACGTTCACCATATCTTTCTCCGCCCACTCCCTGAAGTAGCGGTTGTAACCGTTTCGCACTTTGGGGATCGCCCACTCGTCGAAGGTCTCCACCATCAACATCATCCCCATCTCGTCGGCGATACGCACGTACTCCGGTGCCGGCATGTTGTGTGAAGTGCGAATAGCGTTCACCCCCATATCCTGCATGATCCGGAACTGCCGGCGGATAGCCGCTTCGTTCACCGCACCACCCAACGGTCCCAGGTCATGGTGCATACACGCACCCTGGAACTTGACCAGCCGGCCGTTCAGGAAGAACCCCTTGTCGGCGATCACCTCGACGGTGCGTATCCCGAACGTCGTGTAATACTCATCCACCGGGTAGACAACCTCCTTCGCAGTGGCAGTTGAACCACTGGAAGTTCCGCTCCGCCCCACCTTGCTCACGACGGAGCGCACCGTGTAGAGGTTGGGTTGACGGATATCCCACAACAGCGGGTTCTCCACGATAAGCGTCTGCTCCAGCTCCTCCCCGACGAACCGGGTGAACTCCCCCTCCGCCTCAGCCACCACCTCGCCACTCGGGTCGAGGATAGAGGTCGTCAGTTTGACGAAGTAGTGATCGCCGTACCCCTCCCCGTGCCGCACCTTAGTTCGTACGTTGACCCGTGCAAACCGATCGTTCACCAAGGGGGTAGTCACGTAGGTTCCCCATACGGGGATATGCACCTCGTTGGTGGTAATCACGTGCACGTTGCGGTAGAGTCCCGCGCCGGGATACCATCGCGACTGCTCCTCGAAATTCTCCAACCTGACCGCCAGGACATTGTCCCGTCCATCCTTGTTGATCAGGGGCGTCACGTCGAAATGGAAAGTGTTGTAGCCGTTGGGCCAGTAACCCACCTCTTTACCGTTCACGTAGACGCGCGCGTTGCTCATCGCCCCATCGAATTTCAAGGTGACCCGTTTCTCCCGGCTGAATTCCGGAACGGTAAAGCGGGTACGGTACCACCCGGCACCGGTAAAGGGCAACCCTCCTGTCCGGCCGTAATGCTCGATGGCCGTCGTCTGCCCATCCTGCACGATTGCCATCCTATGGATATCGTTACCCTTATCGAAGGGGCCATAAATGGCCCAGTCGTGTGGTACACGGACGATTTGCCAATCGCTGTCGTCAAACCGCACCTCAGCTGAGCGGGAATCGTCCTCCCTCGTGAACCTCCACCCCTCCTCCAGCATGACCTCGGTGCGGTGCTGCGCTTCTGTCATCGGCCACGCGACGAAGAGGGCTACCAGTAAAAGCGCTATTCTATTCATGGATACTATTGTTTCTCGTTATTACTTTTCGTTTATCGCATGCTCGTTATGCATCAGCTAAGCTTTCGCGTATAGCAATCGTTTTTTCAGGCTTAATGATAACCGTAATGGCAGCGAAAATGCAACCACGCTAATCGCGACCGCAGAGGGCAAAAAAGTCGTTCCCCTTATCGTCCACCAGAATAAACGCCGGGAAATCCTCCACCTCGATTTTCCATATCGCCTCCATACCCAGTTCGGGATACTCCACGCATTCGAGGCTCTTGATGTTCTCCTGCGCCAGGATGGCCGCCGGGCCACCGATGCTGCCCAGGTAGAAGCCGCCGTACTTTTTACAAGCGTCGGTGACCTCCTGACCGCGGTTCCCCTTAGCCAACATGATCAAGCTCCCCCCGTGCGACTGAAACAGCTCCACGTAGGAGTCCATCCGTCCCGCCGTGGTGGGTCCCATCGACCCGGAGGCGTACCCCTCGGGGGTCTTGGCCGGACCCGCGTAGTATATGGGGTGATCCTTGATATATTGTGGAAGGCCTTCGCCGCGGTCAATCCGCTCTTTCAGCTTGGCATGCGCGATATCCCTGCCCACGATAATCGTCCCGTTCAAGGAAAGGCGGGTGGAGACCGGGTACTTGGAGAGCTCCGCCAGGATGTCTTTCATCGGCCGATTCAGGTCGATCTTCACACCACCCCCTTCGCCCGGTTGACGAAGCTCCTCGGGGATAAGCCGGGTGGGATTATCCTCCAGCTTCTCGATCCAGATTCCCTCTCGGTTGATCTTAGCCTTGATATTTCGGTCGGCCGAACAGGAGACGCCCATACCGACAGGGCAAGAGGCGCCGTGACGCGGCAAACGGATTACCCGAACGTCGTGGGTGAAGTACTTCCCCCCGAACTGCGCACCCAGGCCCAACGCTTCGGACGCCTTTTTCAGTCGCTCCTCTAACTCGACATCCCGGAAGGCTCGTCCCAGCTCATTACCCTCCATCGGCAGGTTGTCGTAGTACTTGGCAGAGGCCAGCTTCACCGTCTTGAGGTTTGCCTCGGCAGAGGTACCACCAATCACGAATGCCAGGTGGTAGGGCGGGCAGGCCGCGGTGCCAAGCGACTTCATCTTATCGATGAGAAACGCCTCCAGCTTGCCGGGTGCAAGCAGCGCCTTGGTCTCCTGGTAGAGGTACGTTTTATTGGCCGAGCCACCCCCCTTGGCGATGCAGAGAAAGTGATACTCATCCCCCTCCGTCGCGTAGAGGTCAATCTGCGCGGGCAGGTTGGTACCCGTGTTTACCTCGTCGTACATGTTGAGCGGCGCATTTTGGGAGTAACGCAAATTCTCGTTGACGTACGTGTTGTAAACCCCTCTTGAGAGCGCCTCCTCGTCGTTCCCATCGGTCCATACCCGCTGCCCTTTCTTCCCCATGATAATGGCCGTACCGGTATCTTGGCAGAACGGGAGAACCCCCTTCGCCGAGATCTCCGAGTTACGCAGGAAAGTGAGCGCCACGAATTTATCGTTATCGCTCGCCTCGGGATCGGTGAGTATTCGGGCCACCTGCTCCTGGTGTTCGGGGCGCAGCAGGAACTGCACGTCACGGAACGCGGCCTGCGCCAGCAGGGTCAGCCCCTCGCTCGACACTTTCAAGATCTCTTTACCTTCGAACTTAGCCACGGACACATGCTCCTTCGTGAGCAGGTAGTAGGGTGTTTGGTCGGGAGCCATGGGAAATGGCTCTTGGTAGATAAACGGTTTTTTTGCCATAACTATTCTTTTTTGATTTGATGCTATCCAACATGGAACGACAAAAATACAAAGAAAAAGCGGCATCGTGAAACGGATACCGCCTAAATATAGCTCAATTCGCTGGCTGACTTACCCCCATCACCAACGTTTTGCTAGGCAAATGGAATCAAGGAGTTACGCCTTACTTAAAATGGTCACGTTGACAGCATTAATCCCTTTGTCGCCTCGTTCCAGTTCGAAGGCCACCAGGTCGCCCTCTGCAATATCTTCAGGTGCGTTACTAATATGAAAAAAATATTCCTGCCTCCCCAAAAGATCACCGATAAAGCCGTAGCCCCGGCTCTGGTTAAAAAACTTGACGTGTCCCTTGAGTTCATCCTCCTCCTGAATCTCCATCTTCGGAGTAGATATCTCGATACTCTCCAGGTCCACCTCTTCGACCTGGGGTTCGGGTGGGGTATCGGTAATCTGACCGAACTCATCCACGTACGCGATCATCTCCTTAAAGGTGCTTGGGGCCTCTGCCCGACGCTCTTCCCGGCGCTTTCTTTTCTCTTTTCTTTTCTGTGCTTTTTTCTTTGCTATTGCTCGTTTACTATATCTGGATTTTGCCATCTGTATTGTTTTATAATTGTATCTGTTTCCTGGTTAATCAACCAAATCGGCTTTGCCGCTGTATGCCAAGCATTCACCCCCCCGGAACGAGGCGGAAGCATAACGTGGTCAAAAGGATTAATCTTCAATCTCGCCGCGCTATAATGCAAAGGTACAAAAAATAGCCTGGGGGTTAAAATCTGTTTTATTCGACCGGGCCCTCTACGTTCGTACCCAAAGCCGTCAAACCTTACGCCTCCTTTCCCGCTACCTTCTCAATATTTTTCTCATAAAAAACGACACCCTCTTGGTGAATATGATCAATTAATTCTTTACTGTTAATCTTTTCGTACGACGACAAATCAATTTTATAGGGCAGTAGCAGGTCGTCAAGATCATTTTCAATCTTGAGCAAGGTGGTCAAATCAAGTTTGCCTTTTAGGGTCAAGTCGATGTCGGAGTTGTACCTGAAAACCCCTTTCGCCCTAGAGCCATACAACAGGGCACTGTCTACTTGGGGGTATTTCCTGAACACCTCAACGATAGAGTGTATGCAGTGCTGTTTTAACCCGTATTTCATCATGACTCAAGTTAATTTGCCTTGTTCTCTATTCCGAATTGACTCCATCTGCTCTTTAAACGAGAAGAATGCCGACAAATATTCTTCCATGATCTTGCGGAAAATCTCATCGGCCGTTGTTTCATCGTACGTGTGAGAGGTT
>MTKW01004542.1_pt1 | contig 128296 bp, 122 predicted proteins | sample 1042761 | NCBI WGS metagenome assembly MTKW01 (sample SAMN06205366, study PRJNA360243) | anaerobic digester metagenome | biome: Wastewater treatment plant; feature: Anaerobic digester sludge; material: sludge; isolation source: anaerobic digester fed with sludge from wastewater treatment plant ... | reverse complement strand
ACCTTTACTTTTTTAAATCTGGAAAGGTCTATCCCCTTTCCTATGGGTTTTATCTCTATGGGATAATAACTTCTTCCCTTTAGGATAGCTACTATATCATTATGGCTGTCTGCCTCTAATATGCCCTTTATGGTCTTCCCCTTATTGTTTTTCGCTATATATGAAAACCTAGCCATTTATTTACCCCCTTTTAACGTTGTAATTTGCTCTTCATGGCCTCATGGTCTACAGAATACAGTAAGGCATCCCCATCAGTTATTATACCCTTTCTATAGAGATTTAATATATAAGCATCCATTGTAACCATACCCAGCTTTGCCCCCATNNAGGGCGGCTATTCTGCCGGGTTCATTCTTTTTCTTAAAGAGCTGTTGGGATACAACCCCTTGCAATACAGAGGCTAATTGGACCTTTACCTGTTGTTGCTGGTAGGGGGGGAAAACATCTATTATCCTGTCAATGGTCTTTGCTGCCCCTACTGTATGGAGGGTAGATAGTACTAAGTGTCCAGTCTCCGCAGCAGTGATAGCTATGGATATGGTCTCTAAGTCCCGCATCTCCCCAATAAGTATAACATCTGGATCCTGACGAAGGGCGGCCCGTAATGCCCCTGCATAGTTATTGGAGTCATTACCCATTTCCCTTTGGTTTACAATGGAATTTTTATGGGTATGCAAATATTCAATAGGGTCTTCTAAGGTAAGGATATGTACCTTTCTCTCCTGGTTTATTATATCGATTAGACTGGCTAAGGTGGTGGATTTTCCACTGCCGGTAGGGCCAGTAACCAATATTAAACCCCTAGTCAATTGGGTAAAGTCCCTTAGGGTTTCTGGTAGATTTAATTCCCTAAGGGTGGGTATTCCTGTAGGTATTAACCTAAAGGCAATTGCATAACTTCCCCTTTGGCGATAGGCATTTACCCTAAATCTNNTAATTTTAATACATCCATTTTACAACCTCCCTAATATTCCTCCTCTAAAAATGCCACCTTAGCAACTTCTTCTATGGTAGTTATCCCATCCTTTACTAGCTGAATGGCATTTTGAGAGAGAGTTACCATTCCCTGCTCTATTGCATAATCCCTTAATTGGTCGGTACTTACTCCCTGGACTATCATTTCCCTATGTTGTTTTTCAATATTTAATACCTCGTGGACTGCCAGCCTGCCCTTATAACCGGTTTGATTGCATATTCCACAGCCTTCCCCCTTATAGAGGGTTATATCCTCATCAGTTATGTCTAATAATTGTCTTTCGGAAGGGGTGGGGATATAGGGTGTCTTACATTTATCACAAATCCTCCGAACCAATCTTTGGGAGATAATGCCGGAAAGGGAAGTGGATACTAAATAGGGTGGTATTCCCATATCAATCAATCTATTTACGGTGGAGACGGCATCATTGGTATGGATGGTACTGAAAACCAAATGGCCGGTAATGGCAGCACGAACTGCTATCTCTGCTGTCTCCACATCTCGAATCTCCCCTATCATAATGATATCCGGGTCCTGTCTTAGAATGGAACGGAGGGCAGTGACAAAGGTAAGGCCAGCCTTTAGATTTACCTGTACTTGATTTATCCCATCTAATTTATATTCTACCGGGTCTTCTACTGTAACTATATTATCCACTTCGGTATTTAATTCCCGCAATAGTGTATATAGGGTGGAGGACTTACCACTGCCGGTAGGACCGGTGACCAATATAATACCATGGGGGTGGTGTATCATACCCTCTACTATCTTTAATTCTCGGGGGGTAAATCCTAATTTGTCCTTGGTGATGAAAAATTGCTGTCGGTCTAATATCCTAATAACAATCTTTTCCCCGAAAATAGTAGGTAATATGGAAATCCTTAGGTCAATATCCCTTCCATCGATATTCATTATTATTGCACCGTCTTGGGGAAGGCGACGCTCGGCTATATTTAAGTCACTCATAATCTTTATTCTACTGACTATGGCATTGTGGGTTCGCTTATCCACCTTCATCATTTCATGGAGGGCACCGTCCACCCTCATTCTCACCCTTACCCTGTCTTCAAAGGGCTCTATATGGACATCACTGGCTCCCGCCCTAACACCCTGTTCTATAATAGAATTTACCAGTCGCACAACGGGGGCATTATTTACCTCATTAAGGACCTGCTGTTCTAATTCATCTTCTAGATTCATGGAAAATGAGTCTTTACTAAACTCCTGGGCTGCCCTTTGGGCATCTTCAGTATCAAAATATCGAGCCAATAGATTCTCTATTTCAACCTTTCCTGCTAATACAGGATATATATTTTTGCCGGTGGCCAATTCTAAGTCATCTAGGGCGAAAAGATCTAAGGGATCATTTATGGCAACCACTAATACCCCATCATCTTTATAGTAAATAGGAATGGCACAATGTTTTTTCCCTAACATAAAGGATATACTTTTTACTGCCTCCTCCTCTATAAAGGTGGTGCTAAAGTCTACCCTTGGGATTCCTAATTGTTTTTCTAAGGTTTTTAATACTGTCTCCTCTTGGACAAAGCCTTCTTCTATCAAAATAGTGCCGATTTTTTTTCGGTTTTTTTGCTGAATTTCTAAAGCTTCATCCAATTGTTCTTGGGTAATCTCTCCATGTTCTAGAAGTAAATCCCCTATTCTCTTTTTTAACATCATATTATCACCAGTTTATTGTTTTATAGGGAGTATTATGTTTACTTCCTATATGTTCTACACTTTTTTTAATATTCCTCTTTTATGAAAAAAAATTTGAGTATTTCATTTCGGGCTGGCATGAAATCCAGCATCTACTTTCTCGGGTGGGGTGGAAGCCCACCATTACAATATTCTCGGAAGGGGGAGGCACTATTCCCTACTAAATAGGGTGCTATTTCCTAAGGATATTAAAGATATCTTACCCAAAATTCATAGGTCTAATCTGATGGTGGGGAAAGCAAATATTTGTGGGCTGGCAATAAAACCAGCCCCTACTGTTTTGGTAGTTTGGTATGGAAATCAGAGACTATTGGGTTAATTTTTTTAATACTATTTTTTCTAATCTTCTTACTAGGGTTGTCCACCAGAATTCTCTGCCGGGTATGGGCTGGACTAAAATAGTATAAAGGCCTGCCCTATTACCTCCTAATACATCGGTAAATATCTGATCCCCTATTACCGCCACCTCTTCCCTTTTTAGGTTCATTATATTTACCCCTCGGATAAAGGATTTGGTGAGGGGTTTTAATGCCTTATGAATTGCAGGGATATCCATATCTTTTTTAAATTCTACTACTCTTTCTTCTGTATTATTAGAAATAAGGCAGAGTAAAAACCCCTCTTCCTTTGCCTTATAAAACCATTGGATTAGTTTTTCATCTGCCTCCCTTTTATTCCACCCTACTAAGGTATTATCCACATCAATTAATAGGCCCTGGATATTTTTCTCCTTTAATTCCTTAAAATCTATATCATAGATGGAATCAATCATCTTATTTGGTGTTAGAATTTTTAGCAAATAATCATCCCCTCGGTTTTTTCCTTATTATAGCACAAAAAAGTGAAATATAAAGGGAAGGGTATGGATATATCAGCTGTTGGCTTGAAATTCTCTACATAATTTTTTTAATGCCTTTTTTTCTATTCTGGAAACATAGGATCGGGAAATGCCCAGCATATTTGCTATTTCCCGCTGGGTTTTATTTATACCATTGGTGAGGCCATATCTTAATTCTATGATGGTCCTTTCTCTTTCTTTAAGGACCTTTTCCATCAGCTTATATAATTTTGCTGCTTGGATTTTTAACTCTACTATATCAAAGACCTGGTCATTGTCACTGCCTAATATATCAATAAGACTTATTTCATTTCCTTCCTTGTCTACTCCTATAGGGTCCTGTAGGGAAACTTCATTCCTTATTTTTTGGTCTGCTCGAATGGTCATTAGGATTTCATTCTCAATACAACGGGCGGCATAGGTGGCTAATTTTGTCCCCTTGGCCATATTATAGGTGGTTATACCTTTTATCAAGCCTATTGTACCAATAGAAATCAAATCGTCTAAATCCCTGCCAATACCACTGTATTTTTTTACTATATGGGCCACTAAGCGAAGATTGTGTTCTACCAGTTTGGATTTTGCCCTTTGGTCCCCCTGGCTATAAGCGATTAGATATTTTTTTTCTTCCTCCTCAGTTAGTGGTAAAGGAAAGGAATTAGTATTACTGATATATGCTATTATAAAATGTATTTCCTTAATTAATGCTAAAGCACCTATTAGGATAGCCGGTAACATAAAAAAACACCCCCCATATTAGCCTATAATTATTAATATGTTACTAGGGAGTGTTTTGTGCCTGTATACTTAATTTCTTTCACCTAATTCTAATATCTTTTTACTGATCTTATAAAATAGTGGGTAGGCAATACCACTTCCACTGCCCCCTTCCTCCACAAAAACAGTCATTGCATATTTTGGATTATCAACAGGAAAATATCCTCCAAACCAACTATGGGGATATAGTCTGCCATTTTGGGCTGTACTGGTCTTTCCTGCTATATGGCTATTATCTTGACCATCTTTAGACTTTGCTGTGCCAGTGGCAGTAACTTCCTCTAACAGGCTTTGGACCATCTTATTAATTTCTTGGTCTACCACTTTTCTTTCTGTATTATTATCAAAACTCTTTATTATTTCTCCATCTTGACTTATTATTTCCTTTACCAATAAGGGGTCTCTCATTATCCCATTATTTGCTATAGTGGCCATTATCTTTGTAATCATTAATGGACTGGCCTCTATAACTCCTTGACCTAATGCCATATTGAATACATCTAATAAACAGGTGATACTATCAGGGATAGTGTTGGTAGAATATTTGCTGGACAAAATAAAATTATCCCTTTCTTGTTTAGAGTATTCAAAAAATCCAAATTCCTTTGCCAAATCTACCACCTTATTGGTCTTAATGGTGCCATTGGGGTGATATTCTATTAATCTTTTTGCCACTTCATAAAAGACATGATTGCAGGATTTGGCAAATCCGTCTTTAAAGGTAATTTCCCCATGGCCATCAGTTTTGTGGCAGTGTTTTATTTGGTTGTCTATTAGGATAGCACCATTACAGAAAAAAGTTTCATCTATCTCCACCACCCCTTCCTCCAATGCCTTTATAGCTACTAATGTTTTAAATATAGAACCTAAAGGATAGGAGTGGATGGATTTATTATTTTGATCTCCTAAGGATGCCATTGCTAAGACCTCCCCCTTTTGGACATCTATTACCACTATGGATACACCAGGATAGTAGCTTTCTTCCTCTTTATCCTTTCTTTTTTCTGACATAAAGCTATTCATTTCTTTTTCTAATATATTTTGAATATGGTAATCTATTGTGAGTTTTATATTTTTGCCCTGATTTTCATGGTCCCCTTGGACATAGTATTTATTTTCTGATATGGGCTGTCCCCATCCGTCTTTATATTGAATTATTTTTATAGGTAGACCTCCCCTAAGCTCCTTATCAAATAGTTTTTGTAAACCAGATACTCCTTTTACTCCTTCTGCTGTATTGTCCTTATATTCATATTGGAGTTCCCCTATAATATGTTTTGCCAAGGGCTGGTTATCAATATTTACTGGCAGGTTAAGATTATCCCCCATATGACTTCGACCTGTTAAGGGAATATTATTTCGGTCTAATATCTTCCCCCGGGGAAAGTAAAGCTCTACCTCCCTAGCCATTTGCCTTTGAATTCTAGAGGAATACTCTTTATGATGGGATATGGAAATATTATACAGTCTTCCTATTAGGACAAATAGAAATACAGTAATTAAGGCGGTCATAAATTTAACCCTATATTTAAACATAAGAAACCCCCTAAATCTTTTATTGGTATTATTACCATATAAGGGGGTATTATGCTTTACTATTCTATTGGGACTTCTTTTCTAAGGATATCAAAGGGGGATATTGGTTTATCTATCTTCATTTTGATTATCTGTTGGGGATGGGGGGCAGATTCAATGGGATTTCCCTCTATATCCCACATCTTTTCTATCTTATAATTATAATAATCCCTATAAGGACCCATTATTTCTATATCATCCCCTATAATCATTCTATTTCTCTGTTCTATTGTGGCTATTTGGGTGCTTTCATCATAGTCTAATACTATCCCTATAAAGTCATAGTTTCTGATATAGGTGCTGGTTTTATAGACTTGTTCCTCCTGTCCTGGCCTGGAAAAATAAAAACCCTTGGTGTATTCTCTATGGCTGGCCTTTGTTATCTCATCTAGCCACTTAGGATCAGTTTTAAAGTTTTCTGGATCCTTAAGGTATAAGTCCAATGCCTTTCTATAGGTGGCTACAATTGTTGCCACATAGTAAAGGCTTTTCATTCGACCTTCAATTTTAAAACTGGATATACCTGCATCAACTAATTCTGGTATATGTTCAATCATACATAGGTCTTTGGAATTAAATATATGGGTGCCCCTTTCATCTTCATATATAGGGTAATATTCCCCTGGTCGTTTTTCCTCTACCACTCTATATTTCCAACGGCAAGGTTGGGCACAGGCTCCCCTATTTGAATCCCGATTTGCCATATAATTACTAAGTAGGCATCTACCAGAATAGGAAATACACATTGCCCCATGGACAAAGGTTTCTATCTCTAGGGTGCTGGGTGTCTTATCCACAATGGTTTTGATTTCCTTTAAGGATAGCTCCCGGGCTAGAATTATTCTGCTTACTCCTACATTATGCCAAAATATAGCACTTTTCCAATTGGTATTATTTGCCTGGGTACTTAGTGCAATAGGAAGATTGGGAGCATTTTCCTGTACTAGGGTGATAATTGCCGGATCGGCCACAATCACACTGTCCACTCCTATCCTGTCTATATCTTTTATATATCTATCTAAACCCTTTAGGTCACTGTTGTGGGGAATAATATTAAGGGTAACATATACCTTTTTTCCCCTATCATGGGCAAATTTTACCCCTTCTTCCATTTCCTCTAGGGTGAAGTTTCCTGCTGCTGCCCTAAGTCCATATGCCTTTCCAGCTAAATAAACTGCATCGGCACCATATATAAGGGCAAATTTTAATTTTTCTAAATTACCTGCTGGTGCTAAAAGTTCTGGTTTTCTCAATCTTTATTCCCTCCTTTTAAACTAATAGCCAATCCATCTCCTAAGGGAATTATACTGGTTTTTAATTGGGGATGGTGGGATATGGCAGCTAAATATTTTCTCATTCTCTTTACTATTGTGATTTTTCTGCGTTTTACCAATTTATCACTGGCTATCATCCCGCGAAATAATACATTATCAGATATTAGCAATCCATTGTCCTTTAATAATTTTAAGCAATTAGGTAGAAAATCCAGATAGTGGCCCTTTGCCCCATCTAGAAATATACAATCAAAGGAATCTGTCAGGGTGGGTAATATCTCCCCTGCCTCTCCCCCAAGAATAGTTATATTGTCCTCTAATCCTGCTTCTTTTATATTTTCTTTAGCCTTATGAATCATTTCCCTTTCTCTTTCAATGGTAACTACCCTACTATCTTTTCCCATTGCCTTTGAAAATATTATTGCAGAATAGCCAATGGCGGTGCCCACCTCTAAAAGGTTTTTACAGTTTTGGCCCTTTAATAATAGGGTGATAAATTGGCTCACCTCTGGATGAATAATAGGTATATGGAGTTTTTCTGCCCTATCTTCCATCTTTTTAAGAAAGGGACTGGGTTTAGGGAGTAATCCCTGTATATAGTGTTCAATATATTCCTGATTTATATAATTCAAATAATCACTCCTGAAAGATTCTATCTTCTGTCAAATTTATTTTAATACCTTCTTCTTAGCCGCATTATGTTCTGCTAATGTTTTACTGAATACATGGCTGCCATCATCCTTTGCTACAAAGAATAGATAGTCTGTTTTTTCTGGATATAGGGCAGCTTTTAAGGAGTCCTCTCCAAAGGATGCTATTGGACCTATGGGCAAACCAGAATTTTTATAGGTATTATAGGGGGAGACCACTTCTAAATCTTTATTTAATAGTCTGGGTTTTCGCTCTCCTAAGATGTATTGAATGGTGGCACAGGACTCTAGTCTCATTCCTATTTCTAATCTCTTATGGAAAACTCCTGAAATAATAGGTCTTTCGGAGGCTACCTTTGCCTCCCTTTCTACAATAGAGGCTAATATAACCACCTGATCTACAGTCATATTTAATTTTTCAGCCTGGTCATAGTATTCATCCTTAAATATCTCATTGAATCGGGCCAGCATTGTAGCGATTATCTGCTGATTTGAAACCCCTTGGGGGAAATTATAGGTATCTGGGAAGAGATATCCTTCCAGGGGATTTTCCCTATCCTTTGGAATGTGTTTTAAAAATTTATAATCATATTGGTCAAAATCTTTGGCAGCTTTAATAAATTCTTCCTTAGTGGTAAGACCTTTTTCTTCTAGTCTTTCTGCTATCATTTTTAATTCAAATCCTTCTGGTATGGTTACCTTTATGGAGTCGTCAATAACCTGTCCCCCAGCTATCCTATAGATAATTTCCTTTGAAGTCATTGCTGGGCTCAACAGATAATTTCCTGATTGTAATTTTCCTGTGAGATTTTCTAGTCTTACCGCTAGTTGAAAGGCTAATTTGTTTTTTATTATGCCTTCCTCTTCTAATATCTTAGAAATACCCTTTACAGAATAGCCCTGGGGAATACTTACCATCTTTTCTTCTCCTCTGGCATCCTTTGGGGCCAATAAATTATTATAATATATAAAGGAGCCCCCAATAATAATTGCTATAATAATTAAAATAATCATTAGGGTAGAAAATACTCCCCTCTTTTTTCTATTAAATGTATACTCTTTACTCATTTGAAATCCCCTTTTCCCTAAGGTTTTTATTTATTATAAATCTTAATAGCAGACATAACAAGTTTTAGATATAATAATGATTTTTTCCCAGCCTACTTAGGCAAATTGGAGAAAAAATGGCACTAAAAATGGTATCATAGTGGATAAAACCACACCGGTTATAAAGGCTAAAATAGATATTTCCGGGGAGGTGTATCTTGAAATCAAGGGTAATACTGTGTCCATAGCTGTTGCCCCAGCAGGTGCTATTGCATAAAGGGGCTGAAAATATTTTGCTATTAGGGGCAGTATAAGTATTGCCAGTATTTCTCTTAAGACATTGGATAAAAATCCTATGGCACCTAATTGGGTGCTGTGGAGTTGGTCTATTATTACTGCAGAAAAACTATACCAACCCATACCGGAACCTACTGCAGCAGCCTCCCAAAGGGGTAAATTAATAGAATAGCTTATAATCATGGCACCTATTATACTACCTGTTGCTATAGATATAGGTAGCAAAAGGATTTTCCATCCTAATACCTTTATTCTATTAAAGACTTCTTTGTTTTTTCCAATATCAATACCTACGAAAAACAACATTATGCATAAGCCTAGAGTAACCCCCTGGTCTAAATATATCAGTATTCCATTGGGGAAAACATAGAGTCCCATAAGTATCCCTAAGGCTATTGCAATAACTAATATAAGGGTCATTCATTTTCCTCCTGTCTTTCCAATGAAAAATTCATCCTAGATAAGAATATTTTTATAAATAACAAGGAGCCAGCTATGCTACCTATAGTAAGAATTAGTGCCTTAAGCCCAATAATATTTATGTTTTGAATTATTTTGGGATTCATTCCTATTTTGCTGCCCATAAGAAATAATATAAATATTATACTTATGGTGGGGACTAATTTAATCTTATCCATATACTTTTCTGGTACTATATCAAATAAACCTATTATTAAACCTAGTATTAAAAATATAATCAGTAATATCATAGTCTTGCTCCTTATCCTTTGGTCTTAAAATTACATATCAAATTTTATCATATATATATAAGGCAAACAATTAAATAGAGAAGATATTTCATAAGCCGGCGACTTAATTAAGTCTATATAATTATTTGTATATCATAAAAGAGGAAATTACCTAAGGAGGCTATGAAGATATCTTGCCTTCGATAAGACTAAAAGGCAAACTATAAAGGAGCCCAAGGAATGATATTAACTTCATCTCTAGGCTCCCTATTATCTTTACATCAAATTATTTTATACATCCATGATTATTGGTAAAATCATTGGTTTTCTCTTGGTCTTTTCATATAGGAATTCCCTTAAACTATCCCGTATGGTGCTTTTAATAGTTGCCCAATCGGTAATTTGTTTTTCTTCACAGCTTTGTAAGGCATCCCTAACTACACTTTTGGCCTCCTCTATAAGATTGCCTGATTCCCTTACATATACAAAGCCTCGGGAGATAACATCAGGGCCGGAAACCACCTTGCCCTTTTCACTATCAAAGGACACCACCACAATAAATAGTCCATCCTGGGATAGATGTCTTCTATCTCTAAGGACTATACTGCCTACATCTCCTACTCCTAAGCCATCTACTAAGGTTTGACCAGCAGGAACCCTTCCACTAATCTTAGCTGTATCATTATCTAGTTCTAGGACAGAACCTATCTCTGCTACAAATATATTTTCTTTTGCCATACCTAGTTTTTCTGCCAATTGGGAATGCTGCATTAACATTCTATATTCCCCATGGACTGGCAAGAAATATTTTGGCTTTATCAGGGAGTGAATGAGTTTTAATTCTTCCTGACAGGCATGGCCAGAAACATGAACCTCTGCTAATTTTTCATAAATTACATTAGCACCTAATTCAAATAATTGATTAATAACCTGGGAAACGGTTTTTTCATTTCCTGGTATGGGGGTGGCAGAGATTATTACTAAGTCCCCTTTGGATATTTGAAGCTTTCTATGCTCGGATACTGACATTCTACTTAAGCCAGACATTGGTTCCCCTTGGCTACCAGTGGTAATTATCACTATTTGGTCATCTGAGTATTTCTTAATGTCATTAATATCAATCAATGTACCTTTAGGAATTTTTAAATATCCTAATTCTGATGAAACTGATACAACATTTACCATACTTCTGCCACTGACTACAACCTTCCTATTATAATGGGCAGCCGCATTTATTATCTGCTGTACCCGATGAATATTGGATGCAAAGGTGGCCACAATAATTCTACTTTCTACACCCCTAAATAATTCTAGGAATGTTTCCCCTACAATGCTCTCTGAAACTGTATAGCCTGGGCGTTCAACATTTGTGCTATCTGCTAGTAGAAGGGTAACCCCTTCCTTGCCTAGTTCAGAAAATCGATGTAGGTCTGTTTGTTTGCCATCTATTGGTGTGAAGTCAATTTTAAAATCACTGGTATGGACAACCAGAATATCGCCACATCTAATGGCTAGTGCCACACTATCAGCAATACTATGGTTTACATTCATAAACTCAATATTAAATTGACCTAGGTTTATCTTATCTCCTGCCTTAATTATTCTTAAATCACTTACATCAAGTAAATTGTGCTCAATTAGCTTTAATTCTACTAATCCTAAGGTAAGTCTTGTAGCATAAACCGGTGCATTTACTTCCTTTAATAAGTATGGCAAGGATCCAATGTGATCTTCGTGTCCATGGGTTAATACAATCCCCTTTACCCTACTTTTATTTTTTATTAAATATGTTAAATCTGGAATAACTAAATCTATTCCATACATTTCCTCATCGGGAAAACTTGTGCCGGTATCAACAACAATAATATCGTTTTTGTATTCAAAAACTGTGATATTCTTTCCTACCTCCCCTAGTCCACCTAAGGGAATTACCTTTAGTTTATCTTTATTATTAGCCAATACTGAGCCTCCTTTCATTTTTTATATTTTATTTTATTTGAATTATTCGCCCTATAATTCAATATAATTATAATTCCAGTTATTCTTATCTAAATATGCCCTTTCCCTAGCCTGGCTAGAAAAAATTAATATCTGATGGTCTTGGGAAAACTCCTTTAATAAGTTCATGCTTTCCTCAAAGCGTTTATTGTCAAAATTTATAAAGGGTTCATCTAATATAATAGCCAATTTTATGGGCAGGGGGGAAATTCCCTGAATCATACTAATTCTTAATGCAAAATAAAATTGGTTAAAGGTGCCCTTGCTTAATTGGTCAATTGGAACCAATTTTTCTGTGAGTGGATCAAGGGTTTTAATTTGAGATTCTTCATCTATCTTAATAGTATGATACTTTTTAGTTATTTTATATATATTTTCTTGGGTTTTTTTAATAAGAGGTGGTAGCCATTGGGAGTTGCCTGAGCTTTCTATCTCCTTTAAGGTGGCTATAGCAATATCTATTGCCTCAACTTGTTCTTCTAAATCCTCAATGGTATTTTTTAAATTGTTAATATCTAATTCCACCTGCTCTAATCTATCTGGTTCCCAATTATTTTCTTCTATCCTTACATTTAAAGCTATCTTTTCATTGTTTAATTGTATTAATTCATTTTCCAATTGTCTTAGCATTATATCCACTGTATTAGCATCTGCATCTATATTTGAAAAATCAATATCCCCTTCTAAGGGCTGAATTTTTTTCTTTAATTGGTCTAGGCTAAATTCTCCTATTTCATCCTCCTGCTTTTCTTGAAGATATTTTAATTCATAATAGGCATCTTGATATTTTCCTGTAGCCTCTAGTTGGTTAAAAAGTATCTCATTGTTTTTGGTAAGGCTTTTTAGCCTTATTATATTCTGTATTAAAAAAATAATAATAGCTAGTAATATAGGCCCTTGATATATTAGTTTGGTGGCAATAAGGGCCCAAATCAAAGTTGCTCCACCTAAAAATATCCATCCTATAATAAGCCCAATTAATGTTTTTATTCTTTTTTGATTTTTTATTCTCTTAATTTTTATATCTTCTAATGAGTTTTCCTTAATGTTATGGTCAAAATTCTCTTTAATATATTCCTCTATTTCCTTTATTTGGATTATTAGATTTTCAATTAAATCTATTTTCCTTTTTATCTCTTGATTATTTAAATGATTTTTATATATATTTAATTTGGATTTTTTTTCTATTAGCTTATTTTTTTTATCTTCTATTTCCTTTAGGGATTGGCGATACTGGCCATCTTGGTCCATTTTATTTTCTATTTGGTATTTTATTTCTAAGTTCTCCCTAAGGAGTTGATAGCTTCTTCCTAAGGGTTTATTTTTATTATTTATTGTACCGATATCTCTTTTTGACTTTTCTAGCTGAGCTATGGCCTCCCCTATAGTCTTTTCCCCTTGGTCAACTTCTACACCGTAGATGGTCTGGGCTAATATCTCCTTTAGTAGATTTTCTTTGTTACTATATAGGGAACCTTCCATATCATTTTGGGATAGATATATTGTGTTTTTAAAGATTCTCTCATTTAATCCAATTTGCTCTTTAAAGAATTCTGATTCCATTCTGCTGTCAAATTTATAATTATTTGTAATATCTTCTCCCCTTAAGTTATATATCTTTATTTCCTCAAAGTCATTGTGAAAATTTCTTTCTATTCTAAATTCTTCTTTATTTAAAGAATATGTTAAGATACCCTGATAGAGGGGATGGGACCAAGGTCTATTAAAGCTGTGGATAGGGGTATAAATTCTTCTTTTTACCCCATATTTTTTTTGCCCATAGAACATGGCAAAAATAAATTCTGCTATTGTGGATTTTCCTCCTTCATTATCCCCATATATCAAATTTATATTAGGACCGAATTCTAGCTTTTTATTTATAAACTTCCCATAGGCTTGAAGATATGCGCTTTTTAGCTTCATATTTTATTCTTCCCACCTCTTAATACATTAGCTCCTATTGTCATGGCTTTTTTTAGAATTTTTCTCTGTCTTTCATCTTTTTCCTGCTCTAATCTTTTTTGTAATTTTATACTATAGGAAGATAATAGTGTATTATTATAAAGTAAATCTTCCCCTTCATATTCGGGTGCTGTATCATCTTGGATATGGATATAATATGCTAGGTCTTTAAGTTGATTTTGGAAAAATTCTATGGTCTCCCCTAGCTCCCAAGAAAAACTTCCATATAATCTGATTTTAAATAGATTATCTTTAGGATTTAGGGGGGTTATTTTCTCTAATAATGTAATTTTTATTTCCTCCCAACCATTAGCTCCAGTTATATCAATATCTAGCTTATAATATTGTCTTTTTGATAGGGGTAAGATATCTATATTGTTTTTCTCTCTGGATATTTCTCCTAATATAATTCCATGATTTCCTAATTCATCAAAACCTAAGGGTTCAGGACTGCCTGGATAAGCCCCTATTATTTTGCCATATAGGTCTTTATAAATTTTATAATTGTGAAAATGTCCTAAAGCTATATAGTCAAAACCGCTTTTTAATAAATCTTCATAATTAAAGGGCAAATATTTAGATTGTTTTTGTGGTGATGAAGTAGTATCTGTGCCATGGAGCATTAGAATATTAATTTCTCCGGTAGGAGGGATAATCAGCTGTTCTAATAATGGCCTACTTTCCTCCTGATATCCATAGCCTATCCCATGTACTATTAAATTTAATTTTCTTATGGGTACTTTTTCATATCTATCCTTAAAAATATGTATATTTTTATTCCAAGGATAGGTTCTGTAAAAATGTACTACATTATATGGGTCGTGATTCCCGGGCAATATAAAGATTTTGGTATTATTAAGTTCTCCCAGTCTTTTATTTACATAGTGTATTGTATTTAGTTTAATATATCTATGTTCAAATAAGTCACCAGAAATAAGTAATATATCTACCCTTTCTTCCCTTGCTAATTCTATTATTCTATCAAAGGTTGTAAGTAAATCTCTTTGTCTGTCCTTTATTATTTCATAGGGTAAATTACTGGCGGTAAAACCATTATCTAAATGTAAATCTGCCGTATGAAGAATTCTTATCATCTCTAAAACCCCTATTAATAAATTTGCTCTATTAAATAAAAACAATCCTGCAGTAAGACACAGGATTATCTCTTATCCTTGCATTTTTTGCAATAACCAAATAGTTTTAAAGTGTGATTAGTTACTTGAAATCCCTTTTTGTTTTTTACTTCTCTTTCTAATTCTTCTAATAAATCGTCATCCATCTCACTAACCTCCCCACAGGAGAGGCATATTAGATGGTGATGATTATGTTCTCTGGTAGGATCTGCATATTCATATCTATTACAACCATCATTAAAATTATGTTTGCTGACAATACCTATATCTTCGAATAATTGAATGGTTCTATAGATTGTTGCTAATCCTATTTTAGGATATTCCTGTTTAACTAATTCATATATTTCTTCTATACTAAGATGTTTATCATTGTGTTTTAATATTATATCTAAGGTTGTTTTTCTCTGAGGTGTTAGCTTATAGCCTTTTTTCCTAAGTTCTGTCTTTATATCTTCATATAAAAACAAAAAATCACCTGCTTTTTTATTAATAATACTTTCACCTATGCTAGTCTACTATATAAAAAATAATATGTCAATTTTTCCATTTTTTTATTTATTGATGTGTTTTTATTTTTATAAAGATTTTTTATGAAAACTTTATAAAAAGCCTTTTCAGTTGTTGACTTATTGGTTATATGTGCTATAATTATCTTTGTCCCAGGGGTATAGCTCAGCTGGCAGAGCAGTGGTCTCCAAAACCACGTGCCGAGGGTTCGAATCCTTCTACCCCTGCCAATTTTAGAATCTAATAAGATTTAAAGGATAATTAATGGAATATTATCCTTTTTTTATTGTCCAAATAAGGGAAGGACAAGAGGTCCTTCCAAAATAATTATTTTCTATGGAGTTATTCTATTTAATGTTCTGGCAAAGGGGATAGCCTCCCTTATATGGTCCACTCCAGTAATGCAAATAGTCATTCTCTCCAATCCTAAGCCAAAGCCAGAATGGGGTACAGTTCCATATTTTCTTAAATCCGCATACCAATCATAAACTTCCATTGGTAGATTCTCTTCCTGAATTCTTTGGAGTAAAATATCCAAATCATGAATTCTTTCACTTCCACCAATAATTTCACCAAAGCCGGGATAGAGAAGATCGGCACATTTAACGGTATCTGGTCTGTCGGGATCAGGCTCCATATAAAATGCTTTGCAATCCTTAGGATAGTGGGTGACAAAAACAGGCAATCCATTAAATTGTTCTGATAGGTATATCTCATGGGGAGCACCAAAGTCCTCGCCCCATTCTATTTCCATTCCATTTTCTTTTAGCATTTCAACTGCCTTATCATAGGTAATCCTTGGGAAAGGTGCCTTTATAATTTCTAGTTCTTTAATATCCCTTCCTAAGGTTTTTAATTCTAAGGTGCAACTTTTTATTACATTTTGGACAATGTATTCTATTAAATCTTCCTGAAGCTTTAAGCTCCCTTCATGATCTAAATAGCATACCTCTGGTTCTAACATCCAAAATTCATTTAGGTGTCTTCTGGTCTTAGACTTTTCCGCCCTAAAGGTAGGCCCAAAGGTGTAAACACTTCCAAATGCCATGGCTGCAGCTTCAGCATATAATTGTCCCGTTTGAGCTAGATAGGCCTTTTCTCCAAAATAATCTACTTCAAATAGGCTGCCGGAATCCTCCGGTGCAGAGGAGGTAATTATGGGTGAATCTATGTGGGTAAATCCTCTATTATCTAAGAATTCTCGAGCATATCTCCCTATGGCAGCTCTAACTTTTAAAATTGCATGTTGTCGCTTTGAACGAAGCCATAGATGTCTATGGTCCATCAAAAACTCTATTCCATGTTCCTTTAAGGAGATGGGATATTTCATTGCCAAGCTTACTAATTCCAAATTTGTAATGGTAAGTTCATAGCCGCTAGGTGCCCGGTCATCCTTTCTTACTATACCAAAAACTCGTATTGCAGATTCTTGAGTTAATTCTTTACAGAGATTAAAAACTTCACTACTTACCTCATTTTTTACTGCCACACCTTGTATAAATCCTGTACCATCCCTTAACTGCAGGAATTGTATTTTACCACTGGATCTTTTATTGTATAACCATCCTTCGATGACCACTTCTTGGTTTTCCTGCTGAGAAATATTTCCAATTGTTGTTTTTATCATTAGTAATACCCTCCTACTTACTAGTAAAAATAATCTATTTCACCTAATTTTTTAATATAATACTAGTATAACCCTTTTATTTTATAAAGTCTTCTATTCTATTTAATCCTTCTTCAATAATTTCTAATGAAGTTGCATAGGAAAGTCGAATATAATGGTCTGCTCCAAAGGCTACCCCTGGAATAACTGCCACCTTCCTCTGCTCTAATAATTCATTGGCAAAATCTAGTGAGGAGTTTATTTCCACCCCATTAATCTTTCGACCAAATACCTTAGAGATATCCACAAATATATAAAAGGCCCCTTCTGGATAAATAAATCCTAAATCCCTCATCCCCCTTAGTCTATTGACCATATATAGTCTTCTTCTATCATATTCTACTATCATCTTATTAGTTAGGTCCTTCTCCCCCTCTAAAGCTGCTAATCCAGCATATTGGGTAATGGAGCTGGGATGAGATAGGGCATGACTTTGGACCCTGCCCATTGCATTAATTACTTCCTTATTGGCAGCGGTGTAACCTAGTCTCCATCCTGTCATTGCATATGTTTTAGATAGGCCATTGATTAATATTGTCCATTCCTTAAACTTCTCATCTATGGATGCAATACTAATATGTTTTTTATTATCATAAATTAATTTTTCATATATTTCATCGGAAATTATATATATTTGGTGGTCTATTGCTATTTTTCCTATAACCTCAAGTTCTTCTTTTGAATAGACAGTTCCTATGGGATTGGCAGGACTGTTAATAATCACTGCCTTGGTATTTGGTGTTATAGCTTGTAAAAATTCTTCTTTGGTTAATTTAAAATTATTTTCTGCCTTTGTATCTACTAGTATTGGCTTTCCCTCTGCTAATTTAACCATTTCAGGATAACTAACCCAGTAGGGAACAGGAATAATAACTTCCTCCCCTGGATTGCAAATAGCTTGGAGGGCAGTGGATATACTGTGTTTAGCCCCACTATTAATAATTATCTCATCTATAGAATAATTTAAGCCATTGTCCTTTAATAGTTTTTTTGCCACTGCTTCCCTTAAGGGTAATATGCCATTTACTGGTGTATATCTAGTAAAACCTTTATTTATAGCTTCTATCCCTGCTTGTTGTATATGTATAGGGGTGTCAAAGTCTGGTTCTCCTGCACCAAAACTTATAACATCAATACCTTGGCTTTTTAGTTCTTTTGCTTTTGCAGTTATGGCTAATGTCATTGATGGTGATATATTTTTAACTCTATCAGCAATTAGTTTTTTCACTTTTATGCCTCCTTTCAAAATTATAATGTCTATTATATTTTATTTCAGATGTTTTGAAAAGATTTATTTTCATCTTAGTTTATTATCTTACATTATTGGTGAGTACTAAATATGAAATTCTGTTTTTAATATGTCTAGGTATTTTTTATCTATATTTAAGCTGCCTAAAAGAGAAATACCGTCGGTGAATACACCATGACAATCAGAACCCCCAGTAATTATTAAATCATGTTTTTTTGCAAAATCCATAAATAATTTTACCATATCCTGATTGTGTTTAGTATGAAAGACCTCTATTCCTTTAAGATTATTTTCCACCAATTCCTCTATAATGGCCCTATCCTTTATTAATCCAGGATGGGCTAATACCGGTATACCCCCACTTTTTAAGATATACTCTATTGCCATACAGGGGGTAATTTTATATCTTGGTACATAGGCAGGTCCATTTATTCCTATATATTTATCAAAAACTTCCTTGTTATTATAGGCTAGTTTTTTATTTACTAATACTCTGGCAATATGGGGCCGTCCGATAGATGCTTCACCACTTATTTCTAGCACCTCATCAAAGGTGATTTCTAATCCTAGATTATCTAATTTCTCTATTATCTTTTTTGCCCTATCAAATCTTGCGGAGGAAATCTTCTTTAGAATATCTTTAAACCAGGTAGCCTTATAACCAATATAGTAGCCTAGAATATGTACTTCTGAACCCTTATAATCAGTATTTATTTCAATTCCGGGAATTACTTCCACATTGTATTTTTCTCCGTAAAATAGGGCTTCATCAATTCCATCTACGGTATCATGATCTGTAATAGCTATCGCCGCTAGATTTTTTTTATGGGCCCAATATACCACTTCCTTAGGTGATAAGAGTCCATCTGAGGCGTTAGTATGGACATGTAAATCAATAAAATCCAAATCTCTTCCTCCTAATTATAAAACCATTTATTTATATTGTATACAATATTTCTTATTATAGAAAACCTAATTTTTTTAATGAACTGATTCTTGTATAATTTTTGTAAGTGTCACTAAATTTTAATATAGCATCTAAATATTTTAGTTTTTATAAAAGTAACCCTTTCCCACTAAATAAAAAACCCGCTATAAGCAGGTTATTTAATCAATCTATCTAGGCTGAACAATTAATTTAATTCCCGTTCTTTCTTCACCATCAATCTCTATGTCGGTAAATGCAGGAATACAAATTAAATCTACACCACTAGGAGCAACAAAACCCCTTGCAATAGCTACAGCTTTTACTGCTTGATTAATTGCGCCAGCACCTATAGCCTGAATCTCTGCAGCACCTTTTTCCCTTAATACACCTGCAAGAGCTCCAGCTACTGAATTAGGATTTGATTTAGATGATACTTTTAATACTTCCATTATTTTGCCCCCTTTATTATCATAATTATTATTAATTAATAATCCATAATCTAGTATTCTATATTTGCTAATAAAATCCTTTTAGTTTGAGAATTATATTTATTCTTGTAGGTAAAGTTGTTTATAGGGCTGGATATTTTCGCATTTCCCATTTTCCTCATTTATGTCCACAATTATTCCATTTAGCTCTATTGGGCCTTTTGCCACTTCAAAACGTATAGGTCTTTGGGTTAAAAATCTTTCAATAACTATATCCTTATCTACACCTATTACTGAATTATAAGGGCCTGTCATGCCTATATCTGTTATATAGCCAGTGCCATTAGGTAAAATTCTCTCATCGCCAGTCTGAACATGGGTATGAGTACCAAATATAAGGGACACCTTACCATCTACAAACCAACCCATTGCCTTTTTCTCCGCTGTTGCCTCTCCATGGAAATCTAATATAATTATATCTGCTAAATTCTTTAGATTTTTATAGTCTTTTTCAAAGGTTTTAAAAGGACAATCTAAGGAATTTAGAAATACCCTGCCAGATAAATTATAAATGGCAATTTTTATATTATTTTTATCTATAATAGTATATCCTCTACCGGGACAGGGGGAAGGATAATTAGAGGGACGGACTATTCTTTCTTCTTGATCTATATATTTATATATCTCTTTTTGGTCCCAAGTATGATTGCCCATAGTAATAACATCTATACCGTAAGAAAATAGTTCTTGGGCATTTTTATAGGATAATCCATTCCCACCAGAGGCATTTTCACCATTTGCTATTACAAATTGGATCTGATTTTCTTTTATAATACCCTCTAACTTTGTTTTAAGAATATTTCTTGCTCCCCGACCTACTATATCTCCTATTATTAAGAATTTCATTTTATTACCGTCCCTGTATTTTTCATTTCTATAAGTATTATATCATAGATAGCTGGAATTTTATTCAATAAACTTTTTCATTAATTTTAAAAGAGGCACATTGGCCTCTTTTATGGCTATTTTGCATATTCTATAGATCGGGTTTCCCTGATCACATTGATTTTAATTTGACCTGGATATTCTAATTCTTCTTCAATTTTTTTTGCTATGGATCTGGAAATATTAAACATCTCTATATCGTCTATTTCTTCAGGCTTAACCATTATTCTTATTTCTCTACCTGCCTGAATAGCAAAGGATTTTTCAATTCCGGTAAATGAATTTGCAATTTCTTCTAATGTCTCTAAACGTTTTATATAGGACTCTAGTGTCTCTCTACGAGCTCCTGGACGTGCTGCAGATATTGCATCGGCAGCTTGAACTAATACAGCCTCAATGGTTTCAGCTTCCACATCTTCATGGTGTGCCTCTATGGCATGGATAACAAGGGGGGATTCCTTATATTTTCTAAGTATATCTACCCCTATTGCAACATGGGGCCCTTCCACTTCATGGTCTACTGCCTTACCTATATCATGGAGTAAACCTGCCCTTTTTGCAATTTTAACATCTGCTCCCAATTCCTGGGCCATAATACCTGCTAAATGGGATACCTCCACAGAATGTTTTAATACATTTTGGCCATAACTTGTCCTGAATTTTAGCCGTCCCAATAATTTTATAATTTCGGGATGGAGACCATGGATTCCAGTATCGAAGGTTGCTTGTTCCCCTTCTTCTCGGATAGTATTATCTACTTCTACCCTAGCCTTTTCCACCATTTCTTCAATTCTAGCCGGGTGTATTCTTCCATCTAGAATAAGTTTTTCTAAGGCAATTCTAGCAACTTCCCTTCTTATTGGATCAAATCCTGATAAAATAACAGCTTCAGGGGTGTCATCTATAATCAAATCAATACCTGTAAGTGTTTCTAATGTGCGAATATTTCTACCTTCCCTACCAATTATTCTGCCCTTCATTTCGTCATTGGGTAAGCTTACTACAGATACTGTTGTTTCAGCAACATGGTCTGCCGCACATTTCTGTATTGCATAAGTAATGATTTCTCTTGCCTTCTTTTCGGCCTCCTCTTTAGCCTTTGATTCAATGTTTTTTATCAAAATAACAGATTCCCTTGTTATTTCCTTCTCCACATTATTTAAAAGGATTTGTCTTGCCTCTTCATGGGTTAACCCGGATAATTTTTCCAATTCCTCTAATTGCCTTTGATATAATTCTTCTACCGAATTCTGCTTTTTTTCTACATCCTTTAACTTCCTTTGTATACTTTCTTCCCTTTTTTCCAAATCCTCTAATTTGCGTTCTAAATTTTCTTCCTTTTGAAGAACTCTTCTTTCCAGGCGTTGAATTTCATTTCTTCTTTCTCTGTTTTCTTTTTCAATCTCATTTCTAATAGCATGAACTTCTTCTTTTGCTTCTAATAGTTTTTCCTTCTTGCTTGTTTCTGCTTCTTTAAGTGCATCATCAACGATTTTTTTCGCTGTTTCTTCTGCACTATGGATTTTTCCTTCAGCAATGTTTTTTCTAATATAATAGCCAATAATAATGGCTATTATTGCTATTACCACATTTAATATAATGTTTATAATTGTGCTATTAATCTTGCAACACCTCCTTATTCAATTGTCACAAAAAAATAAATCGAGTAAGACTTGACTCGACTTGAAAATAAATCACTCCCTATTTAAATATTATGAGTTTTATATTTTCTATTATTCATGTCATAGCCTATAAAAATATTATTTTTTATTTATCACCATTTTATAACTTTTTAAAATTTGTGTCAAGGAGTGGAGTCTTTCTGTCAATTATCAGAAAAATAGACCCCCTATGGGGATCTATTATTAAAATGTAAGGATAAGGTGTTTAATTGTCTTCTATTTGTTCATCTTTTATAAGATTATACTTTTTCCTTAATAAATATTCTATTTCTTGGGCAATTTCTGGATTGTCTTTTAAAAATAATTTAGCATTTTCTCTGCCTTGACCTAAACGTTGTTCATTATATGAATACCAAGCACCAGATTTTTTAACAATATCAGCGCTTACTCCCACATCTATTAAATCCCCTTCTCTGGATATTCCCTCCCCATACATTATATCAAATTCCGCCATTTTAAAAGGAGGGGCTACTTTGTTTTTAACAACTTTAACTCTTGTCCTATTACCTATCATTTCTTGGCCCTGTTTAAGGGTTTCTATTCTTCTCACATCTAGACGAATAGATGAATAAAACTTAAGGGCCCTACCTCCAGGTGTGGTTTCAGGATTTCCAAACATAACACCTACTTTTTCCCTTAATTGATTTATAAAAATAGTAGTAGTCCTTGATTTATTGATAACACCAGCAAGTTTTCTAAGGGCCTGGGACATAAGTCTAGCCTGTAACCCTACATGGGAATCTCCCATCTCCCCTTCTATTTCTGCCTTAGGAACTAGAGCTGCTACTGAGTCCACCACTACAACATCTATAGCATTACTGCGCACTAGGGCCTCACAGATTTCTAATGCCTGTTCACCTGTATCTGGTTGGGACACTATTAATTCATCAATATCCACTCCTAATGCCTTGGCATAAGTGGGGTCCAAGGCATGTTCTGCATCTATAAATGCTGCCGTTCCCCCATCTTTTTGTGCTTGGGCTATTATATGTAATGCAACTGTGGTCTTACCTGAAGATTCGGGGCCAAATATTTCTACCACCCTTCCCCTAGGAACTCCTCCGATGCCCAGTGCAATATCTAATCCGATAGAGGAGGTGGATATTGAATCGATATTCAATTTCGCTGAATCTTCCCCTAACTTCATAATAGAACCCTTTCCAAATTGTTTTTCAATTTGCTTTAGAGTTATTGCTAATGCCTTCTCTTTCTCCATTAAACTCCCTACCCTTCAAATATAATCGAACAAATGTTCCCTTATTAAATTATATACAAGATATTACCTTGAGTCAAATAATACCTATAAGTTTTTTCCTTAGAATATTTAAAGCCTGTTGGGAAGCTCTTTCTTGTACCTTCACCCGGGAACCGGAAAAGATATATTTCCTTACCTCTACCTTGTCTTTATATAATATGCCTATATATACCAGTCCCACAGGTTTATCCTTTGTAGCTCCCCCTGGGCCTGCAATTCCTGTAACGGACATTACAATATCTGTCTTTGTCTTTTGATATAGTTTTCTGCATAATTCTTCTGCCACTTCTGGACTGACTGCACCTTTAGAAGTTAATATATCTGAGGACACGCCTATAAGATTTTCCTTTGCAGAATTTGAATAGCATACAATTCCACTATGGAATACCTTAGAAATTCCAGGTATAGAAGTGAGTCTGCTTGCAATCATTCCTCCAGTACAGGATTCTGCTATAGATAGGGTAATATTCTTTTCTATTAATAGATTTCCTGTTACCTTTTCTAAGGTATCTTCCTTCCCCCCATATATATTTTTACCTATTCTATCCATTAATAAATCCTCATAGGGTTGGAGTACTTTATCTGCTGTGTCCTGGTCCTTAGAATTAGCTGTTAATCTAAGTAGAATTTCATTGTGGCCTGCATAGGTTGCTATGGTAGGATTTGTTTGATCTTTAATTATATCTATGAGCATATCCTCTAGCTGGGATTCTCCAATACCCACCACTTTATAATATCTTGAGTAAAAATTTATTTTTTCCTTTTTTAAGATATAGGGGAAAATACTCTTTTTAAACATATTTGTCATTTCATGGGGAGGGCCAGGTAGTAAAATAAATATTTTATTGTTGTTTTCTATTATAATACCTGGGGCAGTACCATTATCATTAGGGACTACTATACTCCCTACCGGCGCATAAGCCTGTTTAATATTATTAGTTGTCATCTTTCTACCGGTATTTTTAAAATATGATTCTATATAATTCAAACTTGGTTTATGTAGTTCTAAGGGAATGTCTAAAATATCAGCTATTGTTTCTTTAGTCAGGTCATCTTGGGTTGGACCTAATCCACCAGTGGTAATTATTATATCTGATCTTTTAATTGCTAATTCTATAACCTTTTTTAATCTACCAGGATTGTCCCCTACCACAGTATGATAAAATAGGTTTATGCCTAATGAGGATAGTTCCTGGGATAAATATTGGGAATTGGAATTTAGTGTATCACCTAGTAATATTTCAGTACCAATACAGATTATTTCTCCATTCATTGTAACATCTCCCTTTTAATCTCCATATTTAAAAAGTTTTTTACATTATTCTCTATTAGCTATCTTTTTTAAAAATATCTCTATTGAGATAGATATAATCAAAGCCGGAAATTATTGTTAAAACAATTGCCAATCCCATTGCTATCTTACTAAAGGGAAAGCCAATATAAGAGAAGGGAAAGTTATTTAATAAGGTGGCTACAATAGCAACTATTTGAGTTATTGTCTTAATCTTACCCCACCAGCTGGCGGCTATTACCACCCCTTCTGCAGCTGCTAATACCCTAAAACCTGTTATTATAAATTCCCTTGCTATTATTATAAAAGCCATCCAGGAAGATAGATCCCCTAATTCTACTAACACTAATAGGGCTGCAGAAATTAATAGTTTATCAGCCAATGGATCTGCAAATTTGCCAAAGACGGTAATTTGATTTCTAGTTCTGGCTATATATCCATCTAAACTATCGGTAATGGCGGCAAAGGAAAAAACTAAAGCGGATATAAGACGATTATATTTTATATCCACTAGTGCAAGGACCATAAAGATCGGAATTAAAAGAATTCTAAAAATGGTTATTCGGTTTGCAAGATTCATGTGTAACCTCCCCTGAGCTCAATTCAATATAAGGATATAAATTCCCATTTCTATTGGTAATTATAAACAATTGATATTAATTTATCTATAGATTTATCTATATTGCCATTATTATTAATAATATATTTATATGGGTTATACTTTTTTTCATTATGATAGTATAGTTCATCATAGTAGTCTATTAACAATGTCTTAACGAAATTATAATAATCATTTCTTTTTAGATAGTCCGTTAAACTATCTAGCCATTTTATTCCCTTTCTTTTTATAAAATATTTATTGCTGGATATTATTTCATATATCCTCTCTCTATCCACATAGGGAGTGTACTCTTTTATCAAATTATTTATTCTCTGGTCTAGATCTGCCTTAACTAATACATGGGTTCCTTCCTCCATTGATTTCATTAAAAAATCAGGGAGAATTATATTGCCTATTCTTTTACTTTCTGATTCTGTAAAGATATACCTTTTTTTATTCAGCCTTAGTTTTTCGAATAATAAAGAATCAAACATTTTTTGACTTCTTGGCTTTTCTATACCCAAATTCCCAAATATTGATCCCCTATTCTTTGCTAACTCTTCTAGATTTAAAATAGGCTGATTTAGTCTTTCTAATTCCTTTAACAAGGCTGTTTTCCCTACTCCAGTATTGCCATGGAGGGTAATATATTTAATAGATTTGTTCTTTTCTTCTAAATTTTCCAGCACATATTTTCTATATGCCTTATATCCCCCTATTAATTGAAATGCTTTTATATTTAAGAGATTTAAATTCAAAGCTACAGATTTGCTTCTCATACCGCCCCTAGAACAAAAAACTACTATCTTATGTCTATCTATATTGTCTATTGATTTTATATACTTATATATATCAGATAGTTTATTTGCACCTATAGTAAGGCCCTTTTCATATGCTTTGCCTTTATCTTCCTTATAAGTTATTCCGATATTCTTTCTCTCTTCATCAGAGAATATGGGCAAATTAATGGCCCCTGGTATAGTGCTGTAGCTGTATTCTGATGGAGAGCGAACATCTATAAAGATTAAATCTTTATAACTATAGGCATCTTCTATTGTTATTTCCTTCACTCTTTGTCATCCCTATCTTTATTCATTAGTTTCTTCTTTTAATATTAACACCTTTCTAGGTTTACTCCCTTCATATCCCCCTATAATATTTCTTCTTTCCATTTCATCTATAATTCTTGCTGCTCGGGCATAGCCAATTCTTAGCCTTCTTTGTAACATGGATATGGATATTTGTTGGTTTTCTATTGCCAACTCAATGGCGGTGGGCAGGAGTTCATCCTCTTCATCCTTGCTATCAAATTCTCTTATATCCTGAGATTGGATTTCCTCAAGTATTTCATCATCATAGGTGACTTGATTTTCCCTTTTTATAAATTCAACAACCTTTTCCACTTCTTTATCAGAAATATAGGCTCCTTGTACCCTTATTGGTTTTGCTTCCCCTACAGGATAAAATAACATATCTCCCCTTCCTAAAAGTTTTTCTGCCCCTCCCATATCTAAAATAGTTCTCGAATCCATATGGGAGGAAACTGCAAAGGCTATTCTGGAAGGAATATTGGCCTTTATAACTCCAGTTATAACATCAACAGAAGGTCGTTGAGTGGCGATAACTAAGTGGATACCTGCAGCTCTAGCCATCTGGGCTAATCTCCATATTGCATCCTCCACCTCATGGGGAGAGGCCATCATTAGGTCAGCTAATTCGTCTATAATCACTATTATCTTAGCCATTTTTTCTTCTGGCTCTTTATGGAATAAATTATTATAGCCTTCTATATCTCGTACACTGTGTTGGGCAAATTTTTTATATCTGTCGGTCATTTCTTTAACAGCCCAATTTAATGCACCAGATGCTTTCTTAGGATCAGTAACCACAGGTATTAGTAAATGAGGTATTCCATTATATACATTTAATTCTACCACCTTAGGATCTATTAAAATCAATCTTACTTGGTCTGGTGTTGATTTATATAGAATACTGGTAATAAGGCTATTTATGCAGACACTTTTCCCTGCACCTGTAGCACCAGCTATAAGCAGATGGGGCATCTTACCTATATCCGACACCTTTACTTTTCCTGAAATATCTTTCCCTACTCCAAAGGCTAAATCTGATGGGAAATTTTGGTAATGGTCATCTTCTAATAATTCCCTTATATATACTAGCGAGGGATCAGGGTTTGGAACTTCTATCCCTATTGCTGCTTTACCAGGTATGGGGGCTTCCACCCTTACCCCTGAGGTGGCCAAGTTTAATGCTATATCATCTGTTAAGCTGACTATCTTACTGACTTTAACTCCGGGATTAGGCTGTAGCTCATATCTTGTTATGGTAGGTCCCATATTAACCTGTACCACCTTTGCCTGTACTCCGAAGTTTAATAATGTGTTTTCAAGTATCTTAGCATTATTTATTACCTTTTTTTTGCTGGTGGAAGTTCTTTCAACATTAGGTTTGTTTAATAATTCTATTGGAGGAAAAGTATACTTAGATAGCTTGGGTTTTGATAAATATAGGTTTTTTGTAAGAATTTCTTCATCGGAATAATCTTGATCATTAGACTTATTATCAGATTTAGTCCCAATAGAATTCCTATTTTCTGCGAAATCTAATATCTTAATTTTTTCATCTGTTTTTTCTGTTTTTCTTTTTATTTCTCTATATTCATTATCTTGGGGTATATTAAGGTCGCTGACACTGTGGATTGCAGCTTCCTTTTCTCCATCTGGAGAAAATAAGTCTTCTTTAAAATTGATTATCCAAGATTTTATATTGTTTAAAACTTTTTTTAAAAAGGTTATTATGGATTTTTGGGTAAAAAGCATAAAGGCAATTAGGGTACTTAAAATTAGTACAATAATTGTCCCAGTCTTAGATAGTAAAGATTCTAAGATATAAGATAGAGTCAAGCCTATAAAACCACCACCTATGTTTTGAGTAGCATTGCCCCAAGCAATATAGAAAATAGATTTTATATCAAGGGAGTCAGGCAATAAATCATTGACAATAAAAACATAAGTTAATATAGAATAATTAAAACCTATAATTATAAGGGCAAGGATTTTTCTGTTCCAGTGAAAGGGCTGGCCATTTATAATTATTGAAATAGCTATAAAAATTATTATTAAAATAAAGGCCACTCCAGCTTGACCAAACAAAAAACCAAAGGCTATCTTTAAACCCATTCCCATCTTGCCAGGTTTTTCTACGATTATGGAAAACATGCTATAGAGTCCAATGGCTAAGATGGTTAAACCGATAATTTCATTTTTTAACTTGTTGGCGACTTTCCTTTTTTTATTGACCATGTCATCACCTCATAAGCAGAAAGTTTGCTTATTTATACAATTTCCTCAATTATATAATAGCATTTTTAATAGTGAAAATATCATAAAATATTCTTTGATTAAATATTTTAGATTTTTTTCATCAAATAAGCACAGAAAAACTGTGCTTATAATTCCAATATTGCTATTTAATATAATATCATATTTTTTATTTATCTGTTAATGTATTTTTCCCTTGTGTTTTTTCCCTTTGTTTTTTCTCTTCTATTAATTGATTTAATTTGTTTATAGCTTGGGAAATTCCCCCCACCTCATTAATTAATCCATTTTCTACTGCTTCTTTTCCTATTAGTATAGTACCTGTATCATTTGCTAATTCTTCCGTATTTAGCATCAAACTTCTAAATCTTTCTTCACTAATGGAGGAATTTTTTGTTACAAAGGAAACAATTCTTTCCTGCATTTTATTAAAATAGGCAAAGGTTTGGGGAATACCAATTACCAATCCAGTCATTCGTATGGGATGAATGGTCATTGTTGCTGTTGGAACTATAAAGGAATAATCAGTAGATACTGATAGAGGAACTCCTATACTATGTCCTCCTCCTAAAACAATGGACACACTTGGTTTAGAAAGGCTGGAAATAAGCTCTGAAATGGCTAGTCCTGCTTCCACATCCCCTCCCATGGTATTTAATAATAAAAGCAAGCCCTCTATACTAGGATCTTCTTCCAAGGCTAATAGTTGAGGAATTATATGCTCGTATTTAGTGGTTTTATTTTGAGGAGGGGATACCATATGACCCTCTATTTGACCTATTATTGTTACACTGTGAATATTGCTTTTATAGGTAGGTATGTTTACTTGGCCTAGTTTTTCTATTGAATTTATTTTTTCATTATTTGTCTGTTCTACATCTTCTTGGGGTTTTTCAATTGTCAAAATCTTCACCTCACTTTTTATATTCTATCCTACTATTATTTGTAATAGAATTATTTATATGTGAAATGAAGGAGTATTTTCTTATCCTAAATTAAATTCTTCATGGAGTACCCTAATAGCAGCCTTTGTATCCTCTTCTTTAACTAAACAGGAAATAGTAGTGTGAGAATCGGCTGTTTGTAATATTTGAATATCCTCCCGATGGAGGGCGGATACAATTCTTGCCATAACTCCTGGTACACCTCTCATACCACTTCCTATTGCAGTTACCTTACAACAATTATCTATTATATTATATTGATATTTATTTTCCTTTAAGATTTCCTCCACCTTGCTAATATCTTTTTTATCAATAATAAAAACTTTTTCCTCTGGGAATAAGTTTATTAAATCTATGCTTATGTTATTATTGGCAATTTCAGTAAAAAACAGTGGGTCAAAAAAATCCTCATTATTGTCTGTTTTCACCTTTATCTGTGCCCGATCTGAAATATGGGCAATTCCTGTAACCACCGGATATCTTAAGGTTTTTTGAAGGTTGATCTTATTATAATTTGTAATTAAGGTTCCTGGAGAATTGGTGGTGGCATTTTTTATATATATTGGTATATTAGAACGCATGGATATTTCAATAGCCCTAGGATGTATTACCTTGGCACCGTATTCTGCTAATTCTAATACTTCATTGTAATCTATTGCGGATAGTACCTTTGCACTGGGCATTAGTATAGGATCAGCAGTCATAACCCCATCAACATCTGTATATATTTCTATGCTATCTGCCTTTAATGCTTCCCCTAATATAGCTGCTGTTACATCACTACCACCCCTACCTAAGGTGGTAATATTTCCCTCCTTGGTTATGCCTTGAAAACCAGCTACAACTGGTATTTTACCTTCTTTTAGTATATTTAATAGTAGCTGGGTATCAATATTTATTATATTTGCTTTACCATAATGATTATCGGTTATAATTCCTGCTTGCCCACCTGTTAATGGAATAGTATCCCATCCCCTATCCTTAAGATAGGAAGCTATAGTAACTGAAGATATTATCTCCCCACATGCCATTAATAAATCTAGGTTTCGGGGCATTGGCTTGTATTGATTTACCATATCTATTAGAGTATCTGTTGCATAGGGTTCACCCTTTCTACCCATTGCAGATACAACTATTACAGGATTTATAGACCTTTCCTTTGCTTCCCTTACTTTTTGAACTATATTCTCCCTTAACTCTAAGGTGGCTAAGGATGAACCGCCAAATTTTTGGATAATTATCTTCATATTTTCCCTCCAATAATAGTTTTTACTTTTCTTATGTTAGCATGGATTATTTTTCAATTATTATCATATCTGGTCCAATTTTCTTAATATTATCCCAAGAAATTGGTATTATCTTTTTATCCGATATAAAGGATAAATATCCTTTAGATTCTGGTATTAATACAGTATTTATCTTCCCATCTCTAACATCAAATTCTATATCACAATCCCCAAAAAGACCTAATCTCTCACCTGTTAAAACATTTATTATTTCTTTATTTTTTAATTCTTGCCACCTCACAATTATACCCCCTTTGGATATTTAACCGGAATGGCCAAATCCCCCTTCCCCTCTGACAGTTTCATCAAGGTCTTCCACCAACTCCCATTGGGCAAGTATATATTTCTTTATAACCATTTGGGCAATTCTTTCTCCCGGTTCTATAAAATAGTCCTTATTTCCTAAATTTACCAAAATAATACTGATTTCTCCCCTATAGTCGGAATCAATAGTCCCTATGCCATTTGCTAATGTTACACCGTGTTTTAATGAAAGGCCACTACGGGCTCTTATTTGGGCTTCATAACCCTCTGGCATGGATATGTAAATGCCAGTAGGAATTAATTTAATTTCTCCAGGTTTTATAATTTCCCCTTCGGAAATATTTGCATATAAGTCCATACCTGCAGAGCCCTTAGTTTGATATTTGGGCAAATTATAGTTTGAATTGTTTATTATTTTAATTATGCATTTTTCCATTGTGAGCAACTCCCTCTTCTTTTGTAGTTCCATATTATTTTTTAATAATACTTTTTATCTATTATATATTAATATTTATTCTGTTGACAGCTAATCTTTAATGAGATCGGAAACTTTTACAATCTTTACATTCTGTTTCTTTATATCCTTTATTATTGCAGGAAGGGCTTTTACTGTTCCCTCTGTTGGGTGCATTAATACTATGCCACCCTTTAATGGGCTTTTAAATACCCTATCATATATGACTTGGGGGTCCTGATCCCTCCAATCAATTGTATCCTTATTCCACATAATCACTTTATATCCTAAGTCCTCTGCTATCTCTACTGTCCTTTCATTTATGTCCCCATATGGGGGGGCAAAAAGAGTGGTCTTTTCATCTATAATCTTCTCTATAGCCTTTTCTGCATTTATTATTTCATTTTCATTATCTATATCAGTAAGTTTGCTATGTTTTTTATGGTCATATCCATGATTGCCTATTTCATGGCCGGCTAAGTAAATCTCTTTTAGTACTTCTGGATTGTCTTCTGCCCATTTTCCACCAATATAGAAGGTCATCTTCACATCCTCTTTTTTTAATATATCTAACATCATTGGTATATATTCTGTGCCCCAAACAACATTACAAGTTAGTGCGATCTCATCCCTACCTGTTTCTGCTTGATAGATTGGCTTAAAGGCTGTGAGAACTTTTGAAGATATTGAGAAAAGCAATATTATAACTAATATAATAATTCCAATTATCATCAATAGCTTTTTATTAAATGGAATGAAGAATATTTTCATATAAACCCTCCTCTTTATTTCTTATAGTAAATTATTATTTTAAAGGGGAGTAGTTTATTACATTATGAAGTAAATTTATATTGGATAAAGGTTAGGTTTAAAGGTAGGGCTTTTTAGTAAATAAAAAAAGTGGCCCAAAATATGTGGGTCACTTTATCATTTGCTATTTTCTTATATTCAATCTAGCTATAATACTTCTATATCTTTCAATATCTTTATTTATTAGATAGTTTAAAAGACCTCTTCTTTGACCAACCATTTTTAATAATCCCCTTCTTGAATGGTGATCCTTTTTATGTTGCTTTAAATGTTCTGTTAGATGATTGATTCTTGCTGTTAACATGGCAATTTGCACTTCAGGGGAACCTGTATCCCCATCATGTAATTTGTATTCATCTATGATGGCCTTTTTTTGTTCACTTGTCATAGCCATAGATGTCACCTCCTTTAAAATTTTATCCATAGGCACAGAATACCGTCGGAGATTCGATATACCGTGCAAATGGTGTTCTATCTAAAAGTTATACTATCATAATATTTTATTAATGTAAACAATTCACCAGATAATTATTTTTTTGCTATTTCAATATCTTTTTGAATTTGGTTAACTAATTCTTCTAATGTGTTAAATTTTCTTTCTCCCCTTATTCTTTTTAAAAAGTATATCTCAATATCTATTCCATATATATCTTGATTAAAATCTAATATATATGTTTCTATGGAATAAGGATGATTTTCAAAGGTGGGATTTAAACCTATATTTGTAATAGCCTTATACTTATTATCTTCGATTTTAACAATTGTTTTATATACACCATTTTTAGGTAATACTATTTTATTATCTATATTAATATTAGCTGTAGGTATGGAAAGTTTTTTCCCTAATCCTTTGCCCTTTACTACCTTCCCAGATATTGAATAATAACATCCGAGAAAGTTCTTTGCTGTTTCCATTTCCCCCTTTTGTATTTGCTTTCTGATATTAGTGCTACTAATCGTTATTCCATCAGCCTTTACTGCCTCAATAATTGTAACTTCAAATCCATACTTCTTACCAAGGTCTATTAAAGTTTGGGGGGTGCCAGATTCTTTATAGCCAAATTTATAATTAAATCCTATTACTGCATGTTTCATATTAAATTTATCCACCAGAATATCTTTAACGAAATCTTCTGCCTTGGTCAGCATTAATTCATTGGAAAATTCAGGAAATATCAGATAATCTATTCCTAAAGATTGGATAATTTTAATTTTTTTGCTATTGGAATATATAAGCCTAGGCACCCTTTCAGGGGCAAGGATGGATAGGGGATGGGATTTAAATGTGAATACAGCACTTTTTAGGTTTTTTGTCTCTGCTATTTTCTTAGCCCTCTTTATTAATTTCTGATGGCCTAAATGTATCCCATCAAAGTATCCTAAAGCAATTACCATTTGATCTGTTTCTTTGTGGTTATCAATATATTTTTCTATAATCTGCATTTTTTCTCTCCTTATAGCAAAACACGAAGGGGTTTATAATAATAACGATTTCCATCCTTATCATATTGAATCCTGCCCATGGCTATCAATTTATTATTTATATAGGCTGGAACTATTTTATCTTTGTCAAGAGTTTCTATATCACTAATAATTCCCTTAGGATAGATAGGGTTTCCATTTATCAGTGAATTCCTGGCACTTTCTTTAATCTTTATTTTAGTGTAGTTTTTTAATGGATAGTCTAAGGGCAGTAATATTTCTTTAATTTCATGGTTTTTATATTTATTTTCTAATTCCTCTAAAGAAATAGAGGAAGAAATATTAAAATCTCCTGATGTGGTGCGTAATAAAAAACCTAAGTGGGCACCGCATTGTAAATTCTCTCCTATATCAGAGCATAAGGTCCTAATATAGGTCCCCTTTGAACACTCTACCTCTATAAATGCATAGTGGGGAATATTATGTTGGATTACCCTAATATTGTGAATAAATACCTCCCTAGTAGGTATTTCCACCTTTTCATTTTGTCGGGCATAATCATATAATCTCTTACCCTTAACCCTAATAGCTGAATATATTGAAGGTTTTTGCTGGATTTTCCCGATAAATCCCTTTAGGGTATTATTAAAATCTAATAGGCTAAAATTTGGGACTATTTTTTTTAAGACTTGTCCATATTTATCTTGGGTATCTGTAGTTATACCAAAGACAATTTTAGCCCTATAAGTTTTTCTGTTTTCATCAATATAGGGTATTATTTTGGTACCCTTTCCTAAACAAACAGGTAAAACACCTGCAGCTCCAGGGTCAAGGGTACCAGTATGTCCTGCTTTATTTATATTTAAATTTTTCCTTACCCAGTAGATAACATCATGGGATGTCATAGCAGGTGGTTTAAGAATATTTATTATACCATCCAATTATATCACCTTAAGGAAATCCATTTTAATTTTCTTAATAACTACAGATTATCTATTTTTTGATTATAAAGTAATTATTAAGTAGTTTCCTAATTATATTTTTTTTGACAAAATATTTATTATATTATTTATGATTTCATCTTTGTTACCTAAAATAGTGCAGCCAGCAGCTCTGCTGTGGCCACCGCCCCCTAATTCAAGGGCTATTTCTCCCACATCCACATAATTATTGGACCTAAAACCTACCTTATATTCACTGGGTTTGGTTTCCTTTATAAATACTGATACCTCCACGCCGGAAATATCCCTTCCAATATTTATTAGCCCCTCTACATCCTCATCTAAAGCACCTAATTCTTTAATTTCAGCTTGGGTCAGTATTGAAAGGGCTATCTTCCCATCAAAATAAAAGTTAAGGTTTTTGATGGTTTCCCCCATCAAAAGTATTTTTGTCTTTTTATGCTCATCAAATAGCTTTTTATTTATTTCCCAATGTTTAAAGGAATGTCTTAGTAGATTGCTGACTATAAGATGGGTTTTTGAGGTGGTATTACTGTATTTGAAATTACCAGTATCAGTTACTATTGCAGTATATAGAGCAATTGCCATTTCTATATTTAGACTTATTTTAAAATGTTCTAACAATTCATATATTATCTCCCCTGTGGCACTGGCTTCTATATCTACATAATTGACTGTGCCAAAGAGAGTATTACTTTTATGGTGATCGATATTTACAATCTTACTACATCTATCTAAAGCTTCTGAGCCAAATAGATGATTTAGATCACCACAATCTAAACATATTCCAACATCAAATTTTTGATGGTCTATATTATTTTTTAGATCTTCAATATCTGTTAAGAATGAATATTTATCGGCAAAAGCCCTGTCTATATGATAAAAAACTTCTTTATGGAGCTTTTTTAACAATAATCCTAATGCTATAACTGATCCTAGGGCATCACCATCGGGGGAATAGTGGGAGGTTATTAAAAAGCTATTATTATTATTTATAATGGTCTTAATTTCTTTAATTGTCTTTGTTTTCATCATCTTTTTTTATCTTATTTAAAATTGAGTTGATATGCATTCCATATTCTATTGAGTTATCAATTTCAAATAATAGCTCTGGCGTATAGCGTAATTTTATATTTTTGCCAATTTCTCTCCTTAGATATCCCCCAGCACTTCTTAGCCCTAATAATGTTTCTTCCTGTTGTTTTTCATTTCCATATATACTGACAAAGACTTTTGCATAGCGCAAATCATTGGTTGTTTCAACTTGGGTAATACTCACAAAGTCAGCTACTCTTGGGTCTTTTATTTGATTTTTTATTAAATTACTTAATTCCTTTTTTATTTCTTCATTAAGTCTACCCATTCTTCGTGCCATACTTTTCACCTTCTTTAATATTCTTTACTATCTTGGAATTTCTTCCATAGTAAAAGCCTCTATTATATCTCCTTCTTTTAAATCATTATATCTTTCTATTCCTATTCCACACTCAAAACCAGATAATACTTCCCTTGCATCATCCTTAAATCTCTTAAGGGAAGAAATTGTCCCTTCATGTACTACAATTCCATCTCTTACTATCCTTACTTGATTATTTCTATTTATCTTACCTTCTATTACATAGCTTCCACCTATAGTGCCAATATTGGGCACTTTAAATGTTTGCCTTATCTCTGCCTTGCCCACTACAACTTCTTTGTATTCAGGTTCCAGCATACCCTTCATAGCATCTTCCATATCCTCTATTGCATTATATATAACTCGATATAGTCGAATATCAACCTCTTCCTTTTCTGCTATGGTAATGGCATTATTATCTGGTCTTACATTAAAGCCAATTATTATAGCATTGGATGCGGTGGCTAGCATTACATCAGATTCAGAAATACCTCCCACTCCAGTATGAATAGTATTTATCCTCACTTCTTCATTACTTAACTTTTCCAATGATTGTTTTAAGGCTTCAATGGATCCCTGTACATCTGCTTTTATTATTATATTTATTTCTTTAATTTCCCCTTCTTGAATTTTACTGAATAAATCATCTAGGGAAAGTCTATGGGTTTTTACAAGATTTTGTTCTCTAAAGGCTTCCTTATTTTTCTCTGCTATGGTTCTTGCCAATTTATCATCTTTTAGTACATATAAGGTGTCACCAGCGGAAGGTACTTCTGATAGGCCAATAATTTCTACTGGCATAGATGGTCCTGCTTTTTTAACCCTTTTGCCTTTATCGTCCACCATTGCTCTGACCTTACCATAGGCAGTACCGGCAACAATAGAATCCCCCACTCGTATTGTTCCTGTTTCTACAAGAAGGGTAGCCACCGTTCCCCGGCCTTTATTTAATTCCGCCTCTATAATAGAGCCCCTTGCCCTTTTCTTAGGGTTGGCTTTAAGTTCCAGCATTTCAGATACTAATAAAATCATTTCTAGTAAATTATCAATTCCTTCTCCGGTTAAAGCAGATACAGGAACACAAATGGTATCTCCACCCCATTCTTCCGCAATTAAACCATATTCAGTTAATTCCTGTTTTACCCGGTCGGGAGCGGCGGTGGATTTATCTATTTTATTTATTGCTACTATTATGGGTACATCAGCAGCCTTAGCATGGTTTATGGCCTCTACAGTTTGGGGCATAACACCATCGTCAGCGGCAACTACTAGGATAGCTATATCGGTAATACTAGCCCCCCTTAATCTCATTGATGTAAAGGCTTCATGGCCAGGGGTGTCTAAAAAGGTGATTTTTTCCCCATGAACTTGAACAGTATATGCACCTATATGTTGGGTTATACCTCCTGCTTCCTTTGCTGTAACCTTTGTCTCCCTAATAGCATCTAATAGTGATGTTTTACCATGGTCAACATGGCCCATTACTGTTATAACAGGAGGTCTTTTCACCAAATCCTCTGGTCTGTCTTCCTCTTCAACTATTAATTCTTCTTCAATAGATTTTTCTTTTTCCTTTGTGGCAATATAGCCATATTCTTCTGCTATTAAGCTTGCTGTGTCAAAATCTATTTCCTGATTTATTGTCACCATTTTCCCCAATGACATCAATTTTTTAATTATCTCTGTGGCAGAGGTTGATAGATTATCTGCTAGTTCTCCTACCCTTATAGAGGAAGGTAATAACATCTCCTTATAATCATCTTCAATATGTGATTCTTGCACATTATTTATACTCTTTTTGTTTTCTTTTTTTATTTGCTTTTTTTCAGGTTTTTTATCTTTTTTTATAGTCTTTTCCTCTTTCTCTTTCTTTTCTGTATCTTCTTCCGTCAACAGGTCTGTAACTAAATTTGCTTGCTCCGAATCTAAGGTACTCATGTGGTTTTTAATATCAATACCTAAATCCTCTAATTGCTGTATTAAGGCTTTGCTGGTAATATTTAATTGTTTAGCTAACTCGTAAACTCGAACTTTAGACACGAGCTTCACCCCCTATTTTATTTTTTTCATATATTCTAATTAAGTTTCTGGCCATATTAATATCTAAAAGACCAATTAACCCACGATAGCCTTTTCCAATGGCCCTTCCTAAGTCTTCCTTATTCCCGGCTATTATCACCGCAATATCATTATTTCTTGCTTTTTTCAAATAGGCTTTTTTTGTATTTAGGGATGTATCCTCTGCAATAATCAATAATTTGACTTTTCCCCTTATGATTTCATTATTTACTCCCGTTTCCCCAGAAACTACTTTACCTGCTTTTTGGCATAGGCCTAAAAATGAATAAAAACTTTTATCCATCTGAAATCTTGCTTCTAAGTATATCAATAGTGTCCTGGGGTATAGGCATTTTAAACACCTTTTCTAACTTTTTGTCTTTTATCACTAAATCAAAGCAGGAAGGATTTTTACAGATATAAGCTCCCCGCCCATTAGCTTTACCAATAGGGTCATAAAATATCTCCCCTTCTTTGTTTTTAACTACTCGTAAAAGTTCTTTTTTATTGAACATTTCTCCGCAGCCAACACACATTCTTTGAGGAATTTTTCTTGCCATATTATCATCCTCCTTTTTGAATTATAGTATTTCTAAATCCTCCTCTTCAGGTTCAATTAATAGGTCAGTTTGGGATTTACTCTTTATATCTATTCTCCACCCTGTTAGTTTTGCTGCTAAACGTGCATTTTGGCCCTCTTTACCGATAGCAAGGGAAAGCTGATAATCATCAACAACTACCTTTGCTGATTTTGTTTCTTGGTCTGCTTCCACTAATAATACCTGTGCAGGACTTAATGCACTTGCTATATATTCTTCTGGATCTTCACTCCATTTAATAATATCAATCTTTTCTCCCTTTAGTTCATTCACAATTTGCTGTACCCTTGAGCCTTTATGGCCTACACATGCTCCTACAGGGTCCACTTCTTCATTGTGGGAATAAACTGCAATCTTGGTCCTAGATCCTGCTTCCCTGGAAATAGAACGTAATTCCACTACACCGTCAAATATTTCTGGAACTTCTAATTCAAATAGTCTTTTTACTAATCCAGGATGAGTCCTTGACACAATAATCTGGGGACCTTTAGTGGTCTTCTTTACCTCTACTATATATAGCTTAATTCTATCCCCATAATTATAATTTTCTCCTGCCATTTGTTCACTACTCACTAAAATGGCTTCTGCCTTACCTAGGTCAACGAAAACATTGGACTTTTCCTTTCTCTGAACAATCCCTGTTATGATTTCATCTACCCTATCTGCATAAAGGTCATAAATAATACTTCTTTCTGCTTCCCTGATTCTTTGAACTACCACTTGTTTAGCAGTCTGGGCGGCAATTCTTCCGAAGTTTTTAGGCCTTACTAATTCCTCTACGAAGTCACCGATTTCAAAATTTCTATCCTTTAATTTGGCCTCTTCTAAGCTTATCTCAAGTAATTCATTTTCTACTTTCTCCACAACAGTTTTTAAGGAATAGACTTTTACCTCACCAGTTTCCCTGTCAATGGTAATCTTCACATTCTGGGCTGTTCCAAAATTTCTTTTATAGGCAGAAGTAATTGCTGCTTCTATTGCTTCTATAAGTGTTTCTTTATTTATTCCCTTTTCCTTTTCGATTTGATCTAAAGCTTCTATTAAATCAATATTCATTTTTTACCCTCCATTTGTTGAAAATCCACATATAAACGTACTGAAGAAACAGTATTTAGAGGAATTTCTAACCTTTCACTTTCATTGATTTCTATATTAATATTATTATCTATTAAACCTATTAACTTACCTATATAACTTTTCTTCCCCTTATAGGGAGAGTATAGTTTTATTTCTATTTTGTCATTTATATGCTTTTCAAAATCTTTAGGTGTTTTTAGAGGTCTGTCTAAACCGGGAGATGAAACCTCCATTATGTAACTTTGTTCTATAGGATCAACTGTATCTAACACTTCACTAAGGTCATCACTAACCAATTGGCAATCTTCTATGGATATTCCTCCAGGTTTATCTATAAATAAACGTAAATACCAATTTGGTCCCTCCTTTTTAAATTCTATATCAACTAATTCAAGTTGGTATTTATTTGTTATAGGCAAAGATAATTCCCTTACTATGTCTTCTGTTCTCTTCTTCACCATAATTTTCCTCCTTATATACCTTTGTTTTCATATATAATAGTATCCATTTTTGCTTTGCTTATCCAAGTTAATAGCTTACTACAAAATGAAAGAGCGGGTTTCACCCACTCTTTTGCCAAATCAATTATTTAGTATGCAAAAACATTATAACAATTATTCCTAATTAAAGCAAGTAAAAGAGCTAACGGAACCTTGAGCAGAAATAATTAGTATTGTTATTATAATATCCAATATTTTATGAAAAATTCTAATGATCTATTAAAATAAAGACAGTTGATTGCTATCAGGCAAACCATTAAGGCTCCCATGTTGCTCTAATATTTCTATTACATTTTTACTTATCTTACATCTTTCTCTAAGGTCTTCTTTGGAAATAAATGGATTATCCTTCCGGGCTTCCATAATATTATAAGCCGCTTTTGTCCCCAGTCCTGGAAGGGAATTAAAAGGTGCAAGTAAAGCATTGTCTTTTATTATTAGAAATTTTTCAGCATGGGACTTATATAAATCTACCGGAAGTAAATTAAATCCCCTGGAATACATTTCTAAAGAAACTTCTAAAACTATCAATAAACCCCTTTCCTTTGCTGTCATTTCATTGCCCTTGCTTTCAATTTCTTTAATTTTTTCTTGGATAAATGTCTTACCCTTTAAAACTAAATCTGCATTAAAATCATCCGATCTTAAGGTAAAGTAGGTGGCATAAAAGGCTAATGGGTGATGAACTTTAAAATAGGCAATTCTAAATGCCATCATAACATATGCTGCAGCGTGAGCCTTAGGAAACATATATTTTATTTTCTGACAGGAATCAATATACCAGGAAGGTACATTATTAGCTTCCATTTCTTTTATGTTTTCTGGAGTAAGACCTTTACCTTTCCTTACATTTTCCATAATTCTAAAGGCACTTTTAGGGTTTAAACCTTTGAATATTAAATAAACCATAATATCATCTCTAGTGGAGATCACTTCTTTAATTGTGCAGATATTATTTTTTATCAATTGTTGGGCATTATTTATCCATACATCTGTCCCATGGGATAAACCTGATATTCTTACTAGATCTGCAAAGGCTGTAGGTTTAGTATCTTCTAGCATTTGTCTTACAAAGCGGGTACCAAATTCAGGTATGCCAAATGTTCCAACAGGACATCTTATATCTTTTGGCTTTAAATTTAAACTTTCTGTGGACTGGAATATTTTCATTGTCTTTTTATCATCTAGTGGGATTTTAGTAGCATCTACTCCTGTTAAATCTTCCAACATCCGAATTGCTGTAGGGTCATCATGGCCTAATATATCTAGCTTGAGCAATCTGCCATTTAAGGATTGATAATCAAAATGGGTGGTTATTATATCACTGGTAGTATCATCTGCCGGTCTTTGAATTGGAGTAAAGTCATATATGTCCTTGTCTTTTGGAACGACTATTATTCCACCAGGATGTTGTCCGGTGGTTCTTTTTACACCGGTACAACCCTTAACTAGCCTTCTTATTTCTGCATTATGCAATGTTAGGCCTTTTTCATCTATATAATTTTTTACAAAGCCATAGGCAGTTTTATCTGCTATGGTGCCTATGGTACCAGCTTTATAAACCTGGTCCTTTCCAAATAGTTCTTCTGTATATTTATGAGCTATTCCCTGGTATTCTCCAGAAAAGTTTAAGTCAATATCTGGCTCTTTGTCCCCTTCAAAACCTAAAAAAACTTCAAAAGGTATATTAAAACCATCTTTTCTATATTTGGTGCCGCAATTTGGACAATCCTTATCTGGTAAATCTGGCCCCACTCCAGCAATATTGATATCAAAAAACTCTGATTTTTTGCATTTGGGGCAGACATAGTGGGGGGGAAGGGGATTTACCTCAGTAATATCTGTAAAGGTGGCTACTAAAGAAGAACCTACCGATCCCCTTGAACCTACTAAATATCCGTCCTTTAATGACTTATCCACTAACTTGTGGGCAATTAAATAAAGTACAGCATATCCATTGTTAATTATTGAATTTAATTCTTTTTCTAATCTTTTTTCTATTATCTCTGGTAATACTTCACCGTAAATTTCCTTTGCCTTATTCATGGTCATTTCTAATATCTCTGCTTCTGCCCCCTCAATCTTAGGTGGAAAGGTTCCATTTGGTATAGGTAGTATATCTTCAATCTGATTTGCTATATAGTTTGTATTTGTTATTACTACCTCTATGGCCTTTTCTTCCCCTAGATATGAAAATTCTTCTAGCATTTCTTCTGTTGTTCTTAAATAGAGAGGGCCTTGATTATCCGCATCCTGATAGTTCTGTCCAAGCATCAGAATCCTTCTAAAGATTTCATCTTCCTTATTTAAGAAATGAACATCTCCTGTTGCCACCACAGGCTTTTGATATTTTTCCCCCAGGAAAATAATTTTTTTATTTAATTCTCTTAGTTGTTCTTGACTTTCTAAAATATTTTTATCTACTAAAAAACTGTTATTTTCTAATGGTTGAATTTCTAAATAGTCATAAAGGAATAAAATATTTTCCAGCTCTTTCTGCCCTGCCCCCCTTAGAAGGCTTTGATAGAGTTCCCCTGCTTCACAGGCAGTGCCTACTAATAATCCTTCTTTGTATTTCTTTAATAAACTCTTGGGAATACGGGGCTTTTTATAAAAATATTCAAGATGGGATTTAGAAACAATTTTGTATAGATTTTTTAATCCCACTAAATTCTTAACCAAAATTATTACATGATAACTATCCATCTTTTTTATAGCTTCCCTGTCTTGGAAAATATAATTTAAGTCCCCTATTTCATTTGCCCCCATGGTCTTTCCCATAGCTATTAATTTTAAAAAGGCTTCTGCCGTTCCATAGGCATCATCTAGTGCCCTGTGGTGGTTTTCCAAACTGATACCAAAGTGCTTAACAATATTATTTAGCCTATGTCTTTTTAAATTTGGAAGGGCTAATCTTGATAAGGCTAAAGTGTCCAATATAGGATTATTAATTTTTATATTTATACTTTTAGCCTTATTTTTTATAAAACCAGTATCAAATTTTGCATTATGGGCAACTAAAATACTATCGCCACAAAAGTTAAGGAATTTTGGCAATGCTTCACTAATATTAGGTGCATCCTTTACCATATTGTCATTTATCCCTGTTAAATTTGTAATTCTATAGGGAATGGGAAAACCTGGATTTATAAAGGTGCTGAATTGAGCAGTAATTAGTCCCTTTTCAATTTTTACAGCACCTATTTCTATTATTTCATCCTTCATAGGGGATAAACCGGTGGTTTCAATATCAAATACTACAAAGGTTTGGTCTAAATCTCCTTTATAATCTCCCCAAATAACTGCTTCTAAATCATCTACTAGATATCCTTCTACACCATATATTATTTTAATATCATTTTCCTTTCCTGCCTTCATGGCTTCAGGAAAGGCTTGTAATACACCATGATCAGTAACAGCAATGGCTTTATGGCCCCATTTTGCTGCGGTTTTTATAATATCCTTTATGCTGGACACCCCATCCATGGCACTAAATTGGGTATGGGTATGAAGTTCTACTCTCTTTTTTTCACTATTGTCTTTTCTTTCTTGATAATCACTGGTTTCTATATCCCTTGCCATTATTACTATTTCTTTTAAGTATTTGTCAAATTGGACATCGCCCTTCACCTTTATAAATTTTCTATTTGACAAAGCTGTTTTTATCTGCTGAATATTTTCTTCTGTTTCAAACACCTTAACAGTGATAGAATTGGAATAATCTGTAATATTGAATGTTATTACGCCCTTATTATTGTTAAATATTTTGTAATCAACATCAAATACCTCTCCTTCCACAATCACATTCCCCGACTCAATGGTGATATAGTCTATTAATATTGGTTCTTCTGCTATACTTTTCCCTCTAATCACCATTTGGGAAGTTTTATTGAAGTTATTTGACGATATTATATTTTTCATGCTATCTGCTATAAGATTTTGTAGCTCTTGTTCTCTCAAGGTTTGATATTCTTTTTGTTCATCCCTATTGCAGTTTAATGCCACCTTAATATGAAAGGGATTAATAATTTTATCTTTTATAGTATTTTGTATATAATCTATTATTTTTCTACTTTTTATGGTTTCTATTGCAATATTTGAATTGGCTTGAAGGCAAAGACTTGATTCTTCTACCTTCCAATACTCAAATGGAATAGAGCCCATAATGGAGGGATATTTACTTTTTAATAATAGGTATAAGCTCTCACTATTTTCCTTAAACCATTCCCCTATATTTTCATATTTTTTAACATTTTCTTTATTTTCTTTTTCTAAATATTCTATTTTAACATCTAATAGAAAAGGAAATAGGGTAAGTATTTCCTTTTCTAATTCTTCTATAATCTCTTTATCAATTTTAAAAGGACCTTCTATGATGATTTCCCAACTCTTAAGGTCCTTATTTACCTTAACTTTTTTAATTGTGGATTTATATAAAAATTTATACTCTTTATTAATACCTAGGTCTTCTAATATTTGTGCGTTTTTAACACCCAATATTTTTCCTCCTTTGTTAAAGTAAAGACTTAAATTATGATGGGGATTAAATTAAGAAATTTTAAGGGTTTTAACAATTTCCCAATACATTTTCAGCCTAGCTTTTAAGCCCTTTATAAAGCCTAGTTTTTCTTCCTTCATAACATGGGTTATATTAGCCATAGGAACAGCCAAATAGGGAATATGATTTTTTTTGAAATGATTTGTCAATGCTACTTCTACACCAAATCTAACTATATCTAAATATTCTAAGTCTTTAAATATCTCTATTTTTACCGCCCTTTGACCAGATAAAAATGGAGCCACCTTTTGGGCTAAATCAGTAGCTTTTCTTCCATTAGAAAATACACCATAGGTCATATAGTAATTGCCATCTTGAAGGGGTTTTATCAAGTTCATAATATGTAATGGGGTTAATCCCAATAGGTCAGCATCTAATAAAATCACTATATCAGCATCTGTATTGTGGACTCCTTCTAATATAGCTGCTCCCTTGCCTTTATTGCTATCTAATCTGATTACCTTAACTCCCTTTTTTATTGCTACTTTGTATGTATTATCTGTTGAACCATCATCTACTACGATTATTTCTTCTATAAGTTCCATCTCTTTAACCACATCTAATACATTACCAATACGTGGTTCCTCATTAAATGCAGGAATTATCGCTGATATCTTCATATGTAACCACCCTTAATTCGTAATTTATTTATTCCTTACTTATATAAGGCATTTTTTATAGCTTATCAATCTCCCTTAATAATTCCTTGACTATATTGTTTTGGTCTATATTTCTAATAATTTTTCCTTTTTTAAATAGTAATGCTTTGCCTTTACCACCGGCAATTCCAATGTCTGCCTCTTTAGCCTCTCCAGGCCCATTAACTCCACAACCCATAATGGCAACCTTTATGGGTTTTTTAATATTGGCTAAGTGTTTTTCTATTGTATTAGCTATCTCAATTAAATCTATTTCACATCTACCACAGGTAGGACAGGATATTATTTCTATGGAATTGAAATTATCTAGATTAAGGCTCTTAAGAATTTCCTTTCCAACGATTATCTCATTCACTGGATCATCAGTAAGGGATACTCTTATTGTATCACCTATTCCTTTAGATAGTAAACTGCCTATACCAACACTGGACTTTATAGTGCCGGAAAATTTAGTGCCAGATTCAGTAATTCCCACATGGAGGGGATAACTACACTTAGCTGACATTAATTCATAGGCTTCAATAGTTAAGGGCACACTAGATGCTTTAAGGGATATAATTATTTGGTCATAATTTAAGTCCTCTAGTATTCTTATATGGCCATAGGCACTTTCAACCATAGCTTGGGGACTTACACTCTGATATTTTTTTAGTATTTCCGGTTCTAATGAGCCCCCATTTACACCTATTCTAATAGGAATCTCTCTTTCTTTTGCTGCCTTTACCACCTGTGTTACCCGTTGGATATCTCCTATATTCCCAGGATTTATCCTTAATTTATCTACCCCATTTTTTATCACTTCTAAGGCCAGTCTATAATCAAAGTGAATGTCAGCAACTATTGGAATTTTTGACTGTTCTACTATAGCTTTAGCTGCCTGGGCTGCTTCCATATCAGGTATGGCAATCCTAACAATATCGCATCCACTATCCTCTAATTCTTTTATTTGATTTAGGGTAGCCTTAATATCTCGTGTATCAGTATTTGTCATTGATTGAACTGAAATAGGGGAATTTCCACCTATATGTATATCCCCTATTCTAATCTTTTTTGTTATTTTTCTTTTCAATATCTTTCACCTGAATCTAAAAAAAGTTTTTAAATCTTATAATATCTTTATAACCAATAAAAACTGCCAAAATCATAAGGAGTACAAATCCCACAAAATGAAATAGTCCTTCTTTTTCAGGATTTACTGGTTTTCCTCTTATTCCTTCAAAAGCTAAGAATAACAATCTACTCCCATCTAAAGCTGGTATAGGTAATAAATTAAATATCCCTAGATTTAAGCTAATCTGGGCTGCCAATAAAATTACTGGCAAGATTCCATTTTTGGCAGTCTGGTTAACTATGGCCACTACCCCTATAGGGCCTACTAGCTCTAAGCTTCCTGCATTTATCCTACCTGTTACCAATTGTCCTAATAAGGTCATGATACTCTTGGTTAGATAAAATATTTCTTTAATAGAGTTAATAATAGAACCTACAAGTGATTTTTCTGAAGCAGGTCTTATGCCTATTCTATATCTATTTAAATTTTCATCGTATTTAGGAGTAATGGTTATTGTTTTTGTCTCCTCATCTCTCTCAATGGTGATTTCCAAATCCTTAGATTCATTCTCTGTGATAATAGTCTCAATTTGACTATATTCTTTTATATTTTGATCATTGATATTTATTATCTTATCTCCAGGTCTTATACCCCCGCTATATGCAGGGTAATCCTTTTCCACTTCTGCTATTGAGGTGGAAGGTGTCCCCATGGAGAAAAAAACTATTGAAAGTAAAATTATGGCTAATAGGATATTCATCAGGGAACCGGCAATAAATACTGCCCCTCGTCCTAGAATACTTTTATTGCTTAGACTTTTTTCATCTTTAGACTCTTCATCTTCTCCTAGCATTTTGCAAAATCCTCCAAGGGGTAAAGCCCTTAGACTATATAGAGTTTCTCCTTTTTTAATTCCAAATATTTTAGGCCCCATGCCTACAGCAAATTCCTCAACTTTAACACCAATTAATTTTGCAATGCTAAAATGACCAAATTCATGAAAAATAACCAAAACACCAAATATAATTATAGAAAGAATTATTGTTTCCATCTGCCACCATCCTTTATTAAGCTATCTCTACTGCAATCTCTTTTGCCCATGTATCTATATATAATATTTCCTCTAAAGAAGGGTTTAAAACATTCTTATGTTTATCCATAACTTTTTGTATTATTTGTGGTATATCTAAAAATCCTATCTCTTTTTTTATAAATAACTCCACTGCCTTTTCATTTGCCCCATTTAAGACTGCAGCCATTGTTCCTCCCATTTTAATGGCCTCATAGGCTAATCTTAAACACTGAAAGGTCTCTATATCTGGTTTATAGAAGGTTAAAGTCCCTATAGATACTAAATCCAATTTTGAAAAGGTATTTTTCTTTCTATTAGGATAGTTTAATGCATAGGCAATGGGTACCTTCATATCCTTTTCCCCTAATTGGGCAATAATTGAACCATCTTCATATTCTACTGCTGAATGGACTATACTTTGGGGATGAATTAAAATCTTTATCTTGTCAATATCCATATCAAAAAGCCATTTTGCTTCAATAAGCTCTAAGCCCTTATTCATTAAAGTGGCTGAATCTACACTAATTTTTTCCCCCATACTCCAATTTGGATGGTTAATTGCTTCCCTAGGAGTTATGTTGATTAAATCTCTTTTCTTTTTCCCCCTAAAGGGCCCTCCAGAAGCTGTTAATAGTATATTAGCAATCTTATTATTCTCATTTCCTCTTATACATTGAAATATCGCAGAATGTTCACTGTCAATGGGCAAAATCTTTACCTTTTTTTCTTTTGCCAAATCCATTACAAGGGAACCAGCAGATACTAGAGTTTCCTTATTGGCTAAACCTATATCAATGCCCTTATTAATGGCGGCAATAGTAGGTTGGATACCTATTGTGCCCACTAAGGAATTTACTAATAAATCTGTCCCTTCTAGAGTGGCTATCTTAATAAGTCCTTCTATCCCAGTGTATATCTGGGTTTTACTTCCTACTAATCTTTTCTTTAAGATATTGGCCTTATCCTCTAGCATTACACAAACATCTTTAGGATTAAATTCTAGTATTTGAGCTTCTAAAAGGTCTATATTTCTATATGTAGATAAACCTATAATATTAAAATTTTCTCTGTGTTCCCTTGCTACATCTATTGTCTGAGTGCCTATGGAACCTGTAGACCCCAATATAGCTAAGTTTTTCATTTCTATCCTTCCAATCTATTTTCAATCTAGCTTATTATGTAAATATGACTATATAATAATATACTATAGGTGCAGTAAAAAGTATGCTATCAAATCTATCTAAAATGCCACCATGACCAGGAAAAATATTCCCAAAGTCCTTTACATTATAATTTCTTTTTATAAAAGAGGCTGTTAGGTCACCAAATTGGGCTAAAATACTACTTACTATTCCTAAGATAATATAATTATATAATGGAATATAGATATTATGAAATTTATATAGGTAAGCACCATAAAGTGTACAACTCAACAAGCTTCCTATCACTCCCCCTATTGAACCTTCAATAGATTTTTTTGGGCTAATGGCAGGAATAAGTTTATGTTTTCCAAATTTAATTCCTATAAAGTATGCGAAGGTATCTGTGGACCAAGCAATTATAAAGACCAGCCACACTAAATAGCTGCCATTTTTTATGTTATTAAACAATAAAATATGACCTAATAAAAGAACAATATATATTATACCGTTATATCCTAATAGTGCCTTTTCAAAGGTGGAATTTTTTGAAAGAATTTGGTATATAAAATGAAAAATAAATATAATGATTAAATATGGTAAAATCCAATCCTGGTATTTAGCCATAATTATAAGTAGCCCAATACCTATTATAATTTCTATAATTATGTAGCCATTGTCGACAAATTGATATGTTTTATACAATTCATATAGTCCAAGGGAGGCAACAATAATAAGACTTATTAATAGTGGTGTGCCACCTAAAGAAAGAATAATAATCAATAGTGGTATTCCTATAATTGATGTTAAAACTCTTTTTATCATGTTAACCTCCTTATTTTTTCGATATTCCTCCATATCTTCTATCTCTATTTTGATAAGATGCTATTGCTTGAAATAAATGTTCTTTTTTAAAATCTGGCCATAATATATCAGTAAACCAAAACTCTGTATATGCTATTTGCCAAAGTAAGAAATTACTTAGTCTTAATTCTCCACTTGTTCTTATTAATAAATCAGGGTCAGCCTGTTGGGAAGTGTATAAATAGCTTTCTATTGTATTTTCATCTATATCTTGGGATTTTAATATTCCTTTTTGGCAATCATTAACTATGTTTTTTATTGCATATATTAACTCATCCCTACCTCCATAGTTTAATGCAATATTTACTATTAATCCACTATTATTTTTCGTTAATTGGATTGCATCTAATACAGCTTTTTGAGGTTTTGGAGGGAGGGCATTAATATCCCCTATTGTATTTATTTTTACATTATTTTTATTTAACTCTTGTATTTCTTTATATAAATACTCTACCAGCAAGCTCATTAGTGCCTCTACTTCATTCTTTGGCCGTTTCCAATTTTCTGTGGAAAAGGCATAGAATGTTAATATCTTAATTCCTATATCCGAACTTGTTTTTATAGTCTCTCTAAGGGCCTCTACACCAGCACGATGGCCTGCAGTCCTAGGCAGTCCCCTTTGTTTTGCCCATCTTCCATTACCATCCATTATTATTGCTATATGGTTAGGTAGTGTTTCATAATCAATATTATATTCATTTGTTTGAACCTTATTTTTTTTGTTTTTAAATAAAAACATCTCTAAGCCTCCATATTAAATAAAACCCCCTAGTACCAGGGGGCATACTAAAAATACGAAATTAATAATTCTATTGACCCATTGTCAATTTCCCTTATTCTGATTATATAGGGTTCATTGAAGTTATTATTATCTTTAAAAATTCCTTTTTTACATGGTGAAAATGTTTCAATAACTCTTGTTGATATACCTTTGCTATTAATATATGCTATACCTTCTATTAAAGGTAATCCAAGAAGATCTTGGATTTCCATGTTCTATACCTCCATGATCTCTGCTATTTTTTCTTCAATAATCTCATCTACTTTTTTACTATAGTCATCGGTAAGTTTTTGTATTTCACCTTGGCCATTTCTTAATTCATCTTCTGTTATTAGACTTTCTTTTTCTGCCTTTTTTAATTCATCATTAGATTGTCTTCTTATATTCCTAATGGCTATCTTACATTCTTCCCCATATTTCTTTACTAGTTTAGATAAGTCTTTTCTTCTTTCCTCAGTTAACTGGGGAAAGACTAATCTTATAATTTTTCCATCATTGGTAGGATTAAGACCTAGGTCAGATTTTAATATTGCCCTTTCAATATCTCCAATACTTGATGCATCAAAAGGCTGAATGACCAACATTCTTGGATCGGGGGAGCTTATATTAGATAGTTGATTTAATGGTGTAGGTGTTCCATAGTATTCCACATTAATCCTATCTAAAATACTAGGATTTGCTCTACCTGCCCTTATGGCCCCGTATTCAGACCTTAAACTTGAAATAGATTTAGCCATCTTTTCCTCTGTTTCCATTTTAACAGTTTCTATCATTTTAATCCTCCTTTATAAATGTTCCAATATTTTGTCCTAATATTGCCTTCTTAATATTACCCGGACCATTCAGGTCAAAAACAATGATTGGAATGCCATTATCCATACATAAAGAAGTTGCTGTTGAGTCCATGGCCTTAAGACCTTTATTGAGTATATCTATATAGGTAAGAGTATCATATTTGACAGCTTCTGGATTTTTTACTGGGTCACTATCATATACCCCATCAACCTTTTTAGCTAATAAAATTACATCCGCCTCTATTTCTGCAGCCCTTAGGGCAGCTGTTGTGTCTGTAGAAAAGAATGGATTGCCTGTACCAGAAGCAAATATTACAATCCTTCCCTTTTCCAGATGACGGATAGCTCTTCTTCTAATGTAGGGTTCTGCAATTTGGCGCATTTCAATAGCAGTTTGTACCCTTACGGGAATATTGAAAGACTCTAAAGCGTCCTGGAAGGCCAGAGCATTTATTACCGTTGCCAACATACCCATATGGTCGGCAGTAGTCCTATCCATGCCTTTGCCACTTCTACCCCTCCAAATATTTCCGCCTCCTACAACAATTGCCACTTCTACTCCCAAGTCTCTAATTTCTCTAATATCCTTACTAATGGATATAATCTTTTCTGTATCTATGCCAAAACCTTTGTCCCCAGCTAAAGCTTCACCGCTTATTTTCAAAATTACTCTATTGTATTTAGGTCTTTCCATGTTAATCCTCCAATCATAGATATGTTTTCTACAAAGTCAACGAAAATCCTTCTTTTTCAAAAAAAAGGAACACCTATGTGTCCTTTTCTTATTTACTGTTATTGCCCCATTTGTTTTTGAACTTCTTCTGCAAAGTTTTCAGATTTTTTTTCAATTCCTTCACCCATTTGATATCGGGTAAATCTTCTTATTTTAACATTTTCACCAATCTTAGCAATTTGTTCTTTTAGAATATCTTCTACAGTCTTGTCCTGATCTTTAACAAAGGGTTGTTCAAGTAAACAAATTTCTTTATAAAATTTATTTATTCTACCTTCTACCATTTTATCTACTATCTTTTCAGGTTTACCCTCATTTAATGCTTGGGCTCTTAAAATGGATTTTTCTTTTTCAACTACTTCTTCTGGTACATCTTCTTTGCTAACATATTGAGGATTTAATGCAGCTATATGCATTGCTATGTCCTTAACAAAGTCCTTAAAACCATCAGTTTTTGCTACAAAATCTGTTTCACAATTCACCTCTACTAAAACTCCGATTTTACCTCCTAGATGAATATAAGATGAAACAATACCCTCTGCTGCAATTCTTCCTGATTTCTTTGAAGCAACTGATAAACCCTTTTCCCGTAGAAATTCTATTGCCTTTTCTATATTACCTTCTGTTTTTTCAAGAGCCTTTTTACAGTCTAGCATTCCAGCACCTGTAGTAGCTCTTAGTTCCTTTATCATAGCACTAGTAATCATTTATAATCCTCCTAATTAATAACTATTGTTTTACACTTTACACCTATATATTTTATGTAAAGATAGGGATAATACCAAATTATTTGAATTATCCCCTTATTTGCTACTTTTTATAGCTTTTTTATTCTATTCTTGGATATCTTCAGCTTGTTCTTCAACTTCTTCAGTCTCTTCAATGTTTTCATCGATATTTAAAGCTTCTGTTTCTTCTTCAGTTTCCACTTCAGTTTCTACTTCAACTTCTTCTATATCTTCAAATTGTTCACCTTGTCTGCCTTCAATTATTGCATCTGCCATCTTGGCAGTTAATAACTTTACCGCACGGATAGCATCATCATTCCCTGGTATTACAAAGTCCACCTCATCAGGGTCACAATTTGTATCCACAATAGCAACCACTGGAATACCTAAGATTCTAGCCTCTGCTATTGCATTCTTTTCCTTTCTAGGGTCAATAACAAATAGGGCTCCTGGAAGTTTTGTCATATTCTTTATACCGCCTAGGAATTTTTCCAGTCTATCCCTTTCTGCCTTAAGTTTTATAACTTCCTTCTTAGGCAATACATCAAATATTCCCTCTTCTTCCATCTTTTCTAATTCATGAAGTTTACCTATGCTTTTACTAATTGTTTTAAAATTAGTTAAGGTACCTCCCAACCATCTTTGGTTAACATAGAACATGCCTGCTCTTTTTGCCTCAGTCTCTACAGATTCCTGAGCCTGTTTTTTTGTACCTACAAATAGTACATCTTTTCCCTCTTCGGAAATTTCCCTCAAAAAATTATAAGCTTCTTCAATTTTCTTAACAGTTTTTTGAAGGTCGATAATGTAAATCCCATTTCTTTCAGTGAAAATAAATTCTGCCATTTTGGGATTCCATCTTCTGGTTTGGTGTCCAAAGTGAACACCTGCTTCTAGCAATTGTTTCATTGATATAACTGACATTTAAATACCTCCTTGGTTTTTACCTCCATTTTTATCATCTTTGTAATAGACCCTATGGATATAGGGCACCAAATACAAATCAAAAAATGTGCGTGATTTTATCACCTTAAAAAGTTTAACATATATTTTAGTATTAATCAATTATTTTTATAAGGCTTTGCCATTTTTTTATCTGCTTATTACATTGGCTAATTCCTCTTTTAGCTTTTCATTTAAAATCTTTATATAGGTGCCTTTCATTCCTAAAGACCTCGATTCTATTACCCCAGCACTTTCAAATTTTCTTAGGGCATTGACTATTACAGATCTGGTAATGCCTACCCTGTCTGCAATTTTACTTGCTACTAATAGGCCTTCATTTCCATCTAATTCTTTAAATACATGTTCTACCGCCTCCAACTCTGAATAGGATAGAGTGGCGATAGCCATCTGAACTATAGCCTTTTTTCGTGCTTCATTTGCTATCTCTTCATTTTTTGAACGTAATATTTCCATTCCAACTACAGTAGCACTATATTCAGCTAGTACAAGGTCTTCCTCTGTAAACTCCCTATTAAACCTAGCCAATACTAGTGTTCCCAAACGTTCTCCACCAGCATTTATTGGAACAATAGTTGTATAGCGATTTGAATATTTGCATTTTTCATTTTCATAATAAACACATAGGGCATCCTCTTCCACCTTATTTGCTTCTGTTGACTTAAAATCTAGCAATCGGTCATTAAAATCCTGTGGAAATTTAGCCTGTTCCTTTTCATTAAGCATTGCATCACTAAATTCGCAATCATAATCAGGGGTAAATGCATAACCTAAGAGTTTGCCTTCTATACTAGAAATGTACACATTTGCATCTAATACTTCACTTAATACATTGCCTAAGTCAATAAATGAAATGGATTGTTGTCCGGATATTTGCTGCAATATATTATTTATACTTCTAGTCTTTTCTAATAATGTTACCATGACAGTTCCTCCTTTATATATCCAAACAAATATTACCATAACTGGAACTACAAATCAATAAAGTGTCAAAATATTCTAAAAACTTTATTAAATTATTGTTTTTCCTGGTGTTGGCAATCTTCATTTAAGCAATATAGTAATTTATCTTTTTTATTCCCCTTCTCAGCCATAAAATTACCACAGACAGGGCATTTACTTTTAATAGGCTTATCCCAGGTTGTAAAATCACAATCAGGGTAGTTTTTACAGCCGTAAAAAATTCGTCCTTTCTTACTTTTTTTCTCGATGATTTCTCCTTGACACTTAGGACAGGTAGCCCCAGTCTCTTTGTAAATTGGTTTTGCATTCCTGCAATCTGGAAATCCAGGACAAGCTAAAAACTTGCCAAATCTGCCATGTTTTATAACCATATTTCTACCGCATTTTTCACAGATAATATCGGTTTCTTCATCCTTTATCTCTATTTCACCTATATCCTCTTCAGCATATTTAAGTGATTTTTCAAAGGGCTGATAAAACTCCTCTATTATCTTATTCCAATCAACTGAACCTTCTTCAATTAGATCTAGCCGCTTTTCTAATTCTGCAGTAAATTCTATATCCATTATGTCTGAAAAATATTCTTTCATTAGGTCAGTTACCAATTCTCCTAATTCAGTTGGTATTAGGAATTTTTTTTCTTTGGTTACATATCCTCTATTAATAATAGTAGATATTGTAGGTGCATAGGTGCTTGGCCTTCCAATACCTTGTTCTTCTAAAGTCTTTACTAGAGTAGCCTCTGTATATCTTGGCGGAGGGCTGGTAAAATGCTGTTTTTCTTCCAGCTTATTTAATATTAGCCTTTCTCCTTCTTTTATTTCTGGTAGTATTGTATCTTTGTCTTCTTCTTGATTATCGTCCCTGCCCTCTTTATAAAGAAGTAAAAAGCCAGGAAAAATCAATTTAGAACCATTGGACCTAAACACATATTTCCCTGATACTATATTTACTGATATGGTATCATAAATAGCTTCACTCATTTGACTTGCCACAAAACGTTCCCATATTAATTTGTAAAGCCTAAATTGGTCTCGGGATAGAGAATCCTTTATAGAATCTGGTGTTTTATTTGTGGATGTTGGTCGGATGCCTTCATGGGCATCTTGAGTCTTTCCAGACTTGTTGGTCTTTTCTTTTCTATTATTTAGATACTTTTCCCCAAATTCATCAATGATATAATTTCTGCATTCATCCTTTGCAATATCAGATATTCTAGTAGAATCTGTTCTTATATATGTAATAAGACCTACTAAGCCCTCTTTTTTTAATTTTATCCCCTCATATAGCTGCTGGGCTATCATCATTGTCTTTTTGGATGTGAAGTTTAACTTTCTAGAAGCTTCCTGTTGTAAACTGCTGGTGGTAAAGGGCAGGGGCGGATTTCTTTTTTTGGTTCCTTTTTTTATATTGTCAACAATATAGTCCTGTCCCTTTAGATAGTCTAATATCTCCCTAACCTGTTTTTCATTTTTTAGCTCAATTTTTTTATCCTTCTCACCATAAAAGTTGGCCTCAAAAATAGTTTTTCTATGGTCTTTATTTAAAAAGGCTACAATAGACCAATATTCTTCTGGGACAAAATTCTGTATTTCCTTTTCTCTATCAACTATAATTCTGGTGGCAACAGATTGTACCCTTCCTGCACTTAGCCCTTTTCTAATTTTTTTCCATAGAAGGGGACTTATTTTATAACCTACCAGACGGTCTAAAATCCTTCGGGCTTGTTGGGAATTAACTAAATCTTTATTTATTTCTCTAATATTCTTTAAAGAATTCTTTACAGCATTTTTGGTAATTTCATTAAATTCTATTCTGCATTTAACATTTTCATCTATATTTAGTTGCTTTGCTAAATGCCATGAGATAGCTTCCCCTTCCCTATCAGGGTCAGTTGCTAATAAAACCCTCTTGGCCTTTTTGCTTTCCTTTTTTATCTTATCTAATATAGGGCCTTTGCCCCTAATGGTAATATATTTAGGTTCGAAATTATTTTCTATATCTATTCCCAATTGGCTTTTAGGTAAATCCCTTATATGGCCTATAGTAGCTTCCACAGAATAATTTTTACCTAAAAACTTTTCTATTGTCTTTGCTTTTGCAGGTGATTCTACTATTACTAATGTCTTATCCATTATCTTACACCCCCATAATCTACAATGTAACATTATAACAGAAATTATTATTTAATCAAATAAATGGATATTTCTTTCACTATTAAAACTTTTTATCATTGGACCTTGATTACTTAATAAAATAGCAATTTCTATGTTTTTGGATTATTCCTTTAAGCTCTAACATTGTTAAGGAACTATTCACCACAGAAGGGGAATAATCACAGTGGCTTATAATATCATCCCCATGATTATAGCCCATTTTTATTTTTTCTAATATTTCCTTTTCTTCTTTAGTTAAATTTAGATAATCTATTGATTCTTTTTGGTCTTTAAAAGATTCACTATTTATAGAGGATATTTCTGTTTTAATATAGGGTACTAAATCTTCTAATATATCTTCTATGCTAGTTACTAATTTTGCTCCTTCCTTCAATAAATTATTTGAACCTTTATTGTATTGGGTGCCGATATTCCCGGGTATAGCATAGACATCTCTACCCTGTTCTAATGCAAATTCTGCAGTTATAAGGGAACCACTCTTTTCTCCCGCTTCTATTATTATTGTTCCTAAAGACAGACCACTTATTATTCTATTTCTAGCTGGAAAATTATTTGCCTTTGGCAAAGTTTTTAGGGGATATTCGGAAATCACTAATCCACTTTTTTCTATTTCTTTCATAAGTTCTGCATTTTCTGTTGGGTAAATAACATCTACACCACAGCCCAATACTGCAATAGTCTTTCCCTTTGCCTGTAAAGCCCCCCTATGGGCATAGGTGTCTATTCCCTTAGCCATGCCACTGACAATAGTAATGCCTAAAGATGCAAGTTGAAATGCAAGTTTTTCAGCAGTTTTCATTCCATAATAACTGGCTTTCCGTGATCCTACAATGCTTATGGACAGCTTTTCTATATCAATATTGCCCCTGGAGTATAAGATAGGAGGAGGGTCATATATTTCTTTTAGTAGGTGAGGGTATTTTTTATCCTTGTATAATAATATATCCACCTTTTGTCTCTTCAGCAATTCTAGATATTTATATGCCATATTTAAATCCTTATTATTCATAATTGAATTTATATCTCTTGGGCTTATATTGTGTATACCATGGAGCTCCACTTCTTTTCCATGAAAAACCCTTTCAATATCTCCAAAGTGGTTATAGAGATTTAGGAATTTCTTTGAACCAATTCCTGGCACCATACTTAACCAAATCCAATAAAGTAATTCATCCATATTTTTTCTCCCCATGAAAATTCTTCTAATTATGACTATTATATATAACTAGATAAAGATTTCATAGTGAAAATAAAAAGTCCACTATTTACATAGTCATATTTCAGTATATTTAGGAAAATTTAGATGTTTAGCAGGTATAATGACCACCAATGTAGTATTATAATATTTAAGATTAAAATCGGGAGGAAATATATGTTAGCAAGTATCTTAAGTTGTGCTTTAGTGGGGATAGAGGGATGGATTGTAGAAGTGGAGGTTGATATTTCTAATGGCTTACCCTCCTTTTCCCTAGTGGGATTACCAGATATAGCAGTAAAGGAATCAAAAGAAAGGGTATATTCTGCAATTAAAAATAATGGTTTCCAATATCCTATGAAGCACATAACAGTAAATTTGGCCCCTGCAGATTTAAAAAAAGAAGGCCCAGCCTATGATTTGCCAATAGCTATAGGTATTTTATCTGCCTCTGGTCAAATCCATTCTGACCATTTAGAGGATACTGCTTTTCTAGGGGAATTATCTTTAAATGGAGATATACGGCCCATAGATGGTGTGCTTTCTATGTCTATTGAACTAAAGAAAAAGGGGATAAAAAATCTAATTTTACCTGAAGAAAATGCCTTGGAAGCATCTCTAGTAAAGGGAATAAATATTTTACCGGCAAAACATTTACTCCAGGCAGTAAATCACCTAGCTAATAAAGAAATCATTAGCCCCCTTTCCTCCAATATAGATAACTACTTTTCTAAAAATATAGATTATGATATAGATCTAAATGAGGTTAAGGGTCAGGAAAATGTAAAAAGGGCCCTAGAAATAGCAGCTGCTGGAGCCCATAATCTTATCATGATTGGCCCCCCTGGTTCTGGCAAGACCATGCTGGCCCAAAGACTCCCCACAATTTTACCTACTATGACTATAGAAGAATCCCTCCAGGTGACCAAGGTATATAGTATTGCTGGTTTATTACCGGATTCTACTCCCTTAGTAACCAATAGACCCTTTAGAGCACCCCACCATACTATTTCTTCTATTTCTCTAGTTGGGGGTGGGAGAATTCCAAAGCCTGGTGAAATATCACTTGCCCATCTGGGGGTTTTATTTTTAGATGAATTGCCAGAATTTCAAAAGAATGCCTTGGAGGTATTAAGACAACCATTGGAAGAAAAAAAGGTTACCATCTCCAGGGTAAGTGCCACCCTTAGCTATCCTGCAAATTTTATGCTGATTGCCAGTATGAACCCCTGTCCCTGCGGTTATTATGGAGATGAAAACCGTGAATGCAGTTGTACTGATAGGCAAATCCATAATTATCTAAATAAAATATCTGGTCCATTATTAGATAGAATAGATATTCACACCGAGGTTAAGGCTACTAAGTATGACCATTTAAAGGGAAATAAAAAGGGGGAAAGCTCTGCAGAAATTCGGGAAAGGGTGAATCAAGCCCGAGAAATTCAGTTAGAAAGATATAAGGGCAAAAGGATTTTGTTTAATTCTCATCTAAGTCCTAGGGATATTCAAAAATATTGTCATTTAGGTAAAGAAGAGAACTCTTTAATGGAATCAGCCTTTAATAATCTTAAACTTAGTGCAAGGGCCTATCACAAAATCTTAAAACTGGCTAGAACAATAGCGGATTTGGATAAGAAAAATAATATTAATATTTATCACCTAAGTGAAGCCATACAGTATAGAAATTTAGATAGAAAATTTTGGAGTTAAGGGGATAAATGAAAGTTATTTAATTAGACTGAAAAAGCGTTGGGAATAATATTAATATCCTTAATTCCTTTGTCAAACCATACCTCAACAATATCAAATCTAATATTTTCATGGTATTTATTTTTTAATTGTAAATAATATAAGGCGGTTTTTATTATCTTTTTTTGTTTAGATTTATTAACTGCCTGACCTGGGGTACCGAATAGATTATTTTTCCTGGTCTTAACCTCTACAAATACAATAGTATCCTTTTGATAAGCTATTATATCTATTTCACCAATTTTACAACTAAAATTTTGATCTATAATTTTATAATTTTTCTTCTTAAGGAATTTAACTGCTTCCTGCTCTCCTACTTTTCCAATTTTTAAATGTTGGGCCATATTATCAGCTCCCAATAATTTTTCTCAAAAAGGTTTTTCGATGAATATTTAATATCCCATATTTTTTTATGGCCTCCCTATGTTCCTGGGTACCATATCCTTTATTTTTATTAAAGGCATATTGGGGAAATTCTTTATGGATATCCTCCATAATTCTATCTCTTGTCACCTTTGCAATAATACTGGCAGCTGCTATTGATATGGATTTACTATCTCCTTTAATAATAGGAACTTGTCTTATTGGAATATTTTCACACCTTATCCCATCTATAAATAGTAAATCCGGCTTGTATTTTAAGTTTTTTACAGCAATTGCCATGCTTATTTTAGTTGTTTGGTAAATATTTATATCATCTATAGATGCAGAGTCTACTATCCCAACACCTACATCTAAAGCTTTTTTATAAATCTTTTCATATAGTTCTTCCCTTCTTTGGGGGGAAAGTTTTTTTGAGTCATCTATGTACAATACATCAAAGTCTTTAGGCAATATAACTGCTGCACTTACAACGGGACCTGCTATTGGGCCCCTGCCCACCTCATCTATTCCTGCAACTAGTCTGTAGCCCTTTTTATATGCCTGTCTTTCAAATTGTTTTATTTTTTCTGTTCGAGCCAATTCTCTTTGATAGCTTAAGAATTTATTATGTAGGGAATTCCCATATTTTTGTACAGTTTTTCTACTATCTTTTTGTAAAAAGCTTATAAATTCAGGATAGCTTTCTATAGGTAAGTTTTTAATATATTCCTTTATTTCTGACAAGCTATTTTTTTCAAACATAAAATACCCCACTTTTTTAAAAAAATATAAATCTTTTGTCACCTGTATTCTTATGGTCTTTCTAGGGAAATCTTCCCTATTGTACCCTTTCTAAATTCATCTAACAACATTTCTGATGTCCTTAAATAATCAAATTCGCCACCTTTTACAATGAATCCTCTATTTTTAGAAATATCATTTAATATATCAAGGGTTTCCCTGTCTAAATTATCTATATTATATCTATCTATAAGAAGTGCTGGGTAGCTAGTTTTTAAGAAATCTAATAGTCTAAAGGCTAATTCTTCCTGGTCAAGTATTTCGTCTTTAATAGAACCAATCCAAGCTAGCCTAATACCCACCTCCTTATCTTCAAACTTAGGCCATAGAATACCTGGTGTATCTAATAGCTCAATTTGTTGGTTTAGCCTTATCCATTGTTTTCCCTTTGTAACACCTGGCTTACTTCCAGTTTTAGCACTTGATTTGCCTGCAATCTTATTTATAAAGGTAGATTTTCCTACATTTGGAATACCTATAATCATACAGCGGATAGGTTTGTATTTTCGCCCCCTTTGGGCTAATGATTGCATTTTTTCTTTCATCATGAAAACCAAGGTATTAATTACTTTATCTATTCCCCTTCCTGTAATGGAATTTATAAAGATATTATTAATACCTTTTTTATTGTAATAATCCTCCCATTCCTTATTTATAGTTGGATCGGATAAATCAAATTTATTTAACACTATCAATCTAGGCTTATTGCCAATAATATTATCCACATCTGGATTTCTACTACTAATTGGAACTCTAGCATCGAGAATTTCTATAACAATATCCACTAGTTTTAAATTTTCCATAATTAATCTCTTTGCTTTCGCCATGTGACCAGGGTACCATTGTATATCCATCTTAACTCACACCTTTTTTCTTTAGTATATACTTTTTGGAAAAAAAAAGGACTGTAAACAGTCCCTATTTTTTTTCTTTAACTTTAGTAGCCTTACCAACACGATCACGAAGATAATTAAGTTTAGCTCTTCTAACTTTACCTCTTCTAGTAACCTCAATCTTTTCGATTCTTGGAGAGTGTAAAGGAAATGTTCTTTCAACACCAACACCATATGAGATCTTTCTTACTGTAAAAGTTTCTTTTAATCCACCATTTTGCCTTTTCAGCACTGTACCTTCAAAAACTTGAATTCTTTCTCTTTTACCTTCCACAACTTTTGCATGAACTTTTACTGTATCTCCAACATTAAAAGTTGGAATATCCTTTTTAACTTGTTGTTGTTCTATGGATTTAATTATGCTCATTTTGGTTCCTCCTTCCTTACTAGACGTTCTTATTCTTACAAATAGAGGACCGCCCGGGATAACATTGAAATTATATCATAGAAATCTATCATATACAATCATTTTAAATCACTTTCATTATAGTTTCTCAATATTTCTTTTTCTTCCTCTGTTAAATTATATTTTTTTAAAAGATCTGGTCTTTTTTTCTTTGTATTTATCAGGGATGCACCCTTTCTCCATCTCCTGATTTTTTCATGATCTCCTGATAATAGTATATCTGGAACTTTTTCTCCCATGAATTCATAAGGTCTTGTATAATGGGGGTATTCTAGCAATCCATCAGAAAAACTATCATAATTGGAGCTATTTTCATTTCCTAAAACCCCCGGTACTAATCTTGATATGGCATCTATAACTACCATTGTGGGAAGTTCTCCTCCTGTCAATATATAATCCCCTATGGACACCTCATGGGTAACAATTTTATCTATTATCCTTTGATCAATCCCCTCATAATGACCACATAGAAATATTAAATGGGGATGTTGGGAAAACTCCATTGCCATATCCTGATTAAAGGTTTTACCTTGGGGACTTAGATATATACAGGGTGTATCAATATCTTTTGTATCAATACATTTATAGGCATCATATATTGGCTGGGGGGTCAATACCATCCCTGGCCCGCCGCCATAGGTATAGTCATCTACCTTTTTATGTTTATCCTTGGAATAATCTCTAATATTAATGATATTAATATTAATTAAATCTTTATCTATTGCCCTTTTTAATATACTGGTGTTTAGAAAATCTCTAAAAAGTTCTGGAAACAAAGTTAATATATCTATTTTCATAATTCCATCAAATCCTTTGGAATTACAGCTTGGGCAGTTTTATTGGAGATATTAATTTCTTTAAAGATATCTTTTAGTGCTGGAACTAATACATCCTTTTCCTTTGTTTTAATTACATAGATATCTGTTGGCCCAGTTTGTAATACCTCTTTTATTGTACCTATTAATATTCCCTCTGGGGAAAATACTGATATTCCTATTAAATCTGCTATGAAATACTGATCCTTTGAAAGTTTTATTGCATCTTTTCTATCAATACTTATATATAATCCCTTATATCTCTCTCCTTGATTGCGGTCCTTAATCTCATGAAATGAAATTAGTACCATGTTTTTATGTATCCTTATATTGGATATACTTAGCGGTAAAAAAGAATCCTTTTCTTCTATAAATACATTTTTTAAGGAGTAAAATCTATTAATATCATCTGTAAGAGGAAGCACTTTAAGTTCTCCTCTAATCCCATGTACATTTAATACCTTTCCTACCCTTAAAAAGTCATTTTTTTTCATTTTTTCACCACTTTTCTATACAAAGTTATCTTATACATAAATAATTCCATTATACATTTAATGTAAAGAGTTAGGCTATGCCTAACTCTTATTGGATAATTTCCACTATTACTCTTTTATTTTCTTTTGCTGCTGCAGCTTTTACTACTGTACGGATTGATTTTGCAATTCTTCCTTGCTTTCCAATAACCTTTCCCATATCTTCTTGAGCAACTTTCAACTCTATGATAATGGATTGTTCTCCTTGTACCTCTTTAACTTCAACAGCATCAGGCTGATCTACTAATGCCTTAGCAATTACTTCCACTAATTTAACCATAGGAATTCCCCCTATATCACTTTTAATTAGCTATCTAATATGCCCTGTCTTTTTAATAAAGACTTAACTGTATCAGATGGTTGGGCTCCTTTATTTATCCATTGAAGGGCTTTTTCTCCATCAATCTTGATTTCTACGGGCTCAGAAACAGGATTGTAATAACCAATCTCTTCTATAAATTTACCATCCCTTGGCGCCCTAGAATCTGCAACTACAATTCTATAAAAAGGTCTTTTCTTTGCACCCATTCTTTTTAATCTTATTCTCACTGCCATATTGTCCACCTCCTTTAAAATAGAAAATCAATTCTTATATATTACATAAAAGGCAATTTAAATTTACCCTTATTGGCACCTCTACCCATATTGGAAAATTGTTTCATCATTTTTTTAGTCTGTTCAAAATTCTTAATTAATTTATTCACATCTTGAACTTTTGTACCACTACCTAAGGCAATCCTCTTCCTTCTACTGGCATTAATTATTGAAGGATTAATTCTTTCTCCCTTTGTCATGGATTTGATTATTGCTTCAGTTTGTTCAAGTTGTTTATCATCTACAGATAGACCTTTAAGCTTTTTACTATTCATTCCAGGTATCATACCTAACACATCACTTAAGGGGCCCATATTTTTTACCTGCTGTAGTTGATCTAAAAAATCATCAAAGGTAAATTGTTCAGATCTAATCTTTTTCTCTAATTCCCGAGCTTTTTTTTCATCTATATTAGCTTGGGCCTTTTCTATAAAGCTAAGGACATCTCCCATTCCTAAAATTCTAGAAGCCATTCTATCAGGATGAAAACTTTCTAAATCATTTAACTTTTCTCCCATTCCTGCATATTTAATAGGTTTTCCTGTAACAGCCTTTACAGATAAGGCTGCACCACCACGAGTATCCCCATCTAATTTTGTAAGTATAACCCCATCTATTCCCAGCTGCTCATTAAAACTTTGGGAAACTGTAACAGCATCTTGACCGGTCATAGAATCCACCACTAATAATATTTCTGTTGGTGATACTGAGGCCTTAATTTCCTTTAGCTCATCCATTAGTTCTTCATCTACATGAAGGCGACCAGCGGTATCTATTATTACTATATCTTTAAAATTACTATTAGCATGTTCTATAGCTGCCTTTGCAATATTTATCGGGGAATTATTATTGCCCATGGAAAAAACAGGAATATCCAGGCTTTTGCCCACCACATTTAATTGTTCTATTGCTGCAGGTCTATAAATATCACAGGCAACTAATAATGGTTTTTTACCCTGTTTTGCCAATAGACCAGCAAGTTTACCGGCAGTAGTTGTTTTCCCTGCCCCTTGTAAACCTACTAGCATTATAATAGTAGGGGGTTTACTGGAAAAGACGATTTTTGTTTGAGTACCACCCATTAATTCTGTCATCTCTTCCTTTACTATTTTTATTACCTGTTGACCTGGTGTAAGGCTTTCCATTACTTCATAACCAATTGCTCGGTCTTTTATTTTGGATATAAAGTCTTTAACCACTTTATAATTAACATCTGCCTCCAATAGTGCAAGTCTTACTTCCCGCAAAGCTTCTTTTAAATCTTTTTCATTAATTTTTCCTTTACCCCTTAATTTTTTAAAGGTGTTTTGCAGTTTTTCCGCCAATCCTTCAAATGCCATAACAATCCTCCTAGTTAATGGTTTGATAGGTTATTAAGAATATCTTCTATATAATTCAATACAGTCATTAACTCATTATCAATTTTTTTATTGTTTTTATATTGAGAAATTATTAATTTTGCCTTTTTAATCTCTTCTCTTTCAATAAGATATCTTTCTACTAACTTTAATCTTTTTTCATAATTTGTAAGTAGATTTTCTACCCTTTTTAAGATATCATATACTGCCTGTCTAGTAATATTTAAGTTTTCAGATATTTCACCTAAGGATAGATCATCATTATAATATAGCTGAAATATCTTTTGTTGTTTTTCAGTAAGCAATTGTCCATAGAAATCAAATAACAAAGTTAGCTCAACAATTTTTAACATAGTAATCTCCTGTAAAGGTTATTTACTTTACAGTGATATTCTAAATTACTTTTGGTTCCTTGTCAATACAAAAAAATGTTTAGCTGTATTTTTTACCAGTATAAACTTAATATCATTGTTGTTATATTTAAGTGAAGATAATCTATACAGCTTTCCATAATACTATTTAATATTTAAAGGAAATATATTTGGAATAAGGGTTTTGGGTATTGCAACTTTTAATGTCAATAAAGGATTTACTATTTGGCTTATCCTTATATCACAAGTGGCACTTAATAACCTATACCCATCTTCAAAGTTTAAATTTAATTTTTCTGATATTATCTGGGTAGCATATAATATTCCTTTTCTTGATGCTTTTTCAAAATTCTTATCACTAGCAATAATTAAAAATTCTTTTTCTGTTTCCACAATAGGCATTTTTATTGTTCCTGTATCTACTTTAGAAATATTAACTTGGACTTTACCTCCTATTTCTATCCCCATACCACACAATTCTCCATCGCCCATAGCTCCATGAAGGTCCCCAATAGCTAATAATCCACCTTCAATAAATACAGGTAAATATACCTTACTTCCTTCCTTTATTTCCTTAGTGTCTATATTCCCCCCATGATCCCCAGGTTCTTCAGTAGAAATTTCTTTATCCATTGGAGCAACACCTATTACTCCTATCATAGGTCTTATAAAAAATCTAATATCCTTATTAAAATTAGCATATCCATCTTTTATAGGTATTATCTTTGTATGCTGATCTACTATCAAATCCCCTAGTGGTCCTAAACCGGGAAAGGTAAGCATTAATCCATTATTGTTCAATTGGATTTTAATTATTTCAATGGAAATCACATCTCCAGGAAATACCTCTTTAATAAAGATTGGTCCTGTGGCAGGATTCATTAAACTGCCGTCAATTTGACTTCTTAAAATGGTGTGGTCTTTAATTTGACTGCCATAACAATCCCGGGTTTCAATAATAAATGGCTGATTTAGCTCTATTTGAGCTTTTGGTGTATGTTTTTTGCTAAATGAAGTTATATAGTTGGTGCTTTTTATTATCTTCATAATTTTTCCCCTTCCTAAATATAATCCATGAATATTTCTGCTTATAAAACAAAAGCTAATAGGTATAATATAAATTTGTAAACTAAGATTATCATAATTATAAGCCATAAGACAAATAGATTGTATCTAAGAAAAATTCTTTATTTTTTTTAGACCATAAGGTCTTAAAGAATTAATGATATGGATAAATTCCATATTGTTTTTTTGCTAAATGGAAATTTTTTTAGCAATTGACTTGATAAAATTACCTTTAAATATTTTGAGAAATCTTAAATGTTTATCCCCCTAATTGATAAAAATAATAGTACATAATAGAAATTCGAAAGGTGATTTAATATGATAAAAAAACTTCTAGTCTCTTTATTGATTATATCCTTATTTTTATTAATTGGTTCCTTTTTAAATCTAGAATATTTATACACCCATTCTACTCCAATAATAAAAACAAGTTTAATTATATTTATTATTTGTATTTCTTTTCTCATTAAAAAAATAAACCAAAAACCTGAGCTAATGTTGGTTAACTCCTTAAGGCAAGAGGAAAAAAAAGAGGAAAATAACCAAAAAAAAGTTTATTTTAAAGATGTGGCGGGTTTAGATGAGGTAAAGGAAGACTTACAAGAGATAACAGACTTCTTAAAATTCCCAGAAAAGTATAGTAAAATGGGGGCTAAAATTCCCAAAGGAGTCATGTTTTATGGCCCCCCCGGAACTGGAAAAACTCTTATGGCCAGTGCAATATCTGGAGAGACAAATGCAAACTTTATGTATGCCTCTGGTTCAGAATTTGTAGAGAAATATGTGGGGGTAGGTGCTAGTAGAATCCGCTCTCTATTTGAAAAAGCTAAGAAACAAGCTCCCTGTGTTATTTTTATAGATGAAATGGATGCAATTGGAGTATCTAGAAGTTCAGATAATAATAGTGAAAGGGATCAAACCTTAAATCAATTATTAGTTGAATTAGATGGCTTTAATAGCTATGAAAATATTATTGTTATAGGGGCAACTAATAGAATAGAGCTTCTAGATGAAGCTTTGTTAAGGCCAGGACGTTTTGATAGACATATATATGTGGGCAATCCAAATGTACGTGCACGGGAAGATATTTTACGTGTTCATACAAGAAATAAGCCCTTAAGTAAAAGTGTAAATATTAAAGAAATTGCTAGAAAGACCCATGGAATGTCCGGGGCCCAATTGGCAAATATCGTTAATGAGGCTGCAATCTTTGCAGTTAGGGACAATCGTTCCACTATAGGTAATGAGGAATTTAATAAAGCCATTGAAAGGGTAGTGGCAGGCTTAAAAACCAAAAATGCGGTTATTAGTGAAAAGGAAAAGAGAATAGTTGCCTATCATGAGGCAGGCCATGCTTTAGTAGGTAGAATACTCAATAATGAATTAATTGAAAAAATATCTATAGTCCCCCATGGACAATCTTTAGGATTTGTCTTAAATTCCTCCTCTGAGGATAGATTTTTAATGACAAAGCAGGAGTTGCATCAAAAAATTCAAACTCTGTTGGCAGGTAGAGCTGCAGAAGAAATTATCTTTAATGAAATTTCCACTGGTGCCCAAAATGACTTAGTAAAGTCAACTGAAATTGCCCAACAAATGGTCTGTGAATATGGAATGAGTAGTTTAGGTAATAGAACCTTTAATGGTAAATTCCTATCAGGTTATGAAAGTTATATAAATAAGGAGGTAAATTTAATAATTGAAAATTCCTATAAAGATTCAAAGTCTATCCTGCTTAAAAATCTCAATTACTTAAAATTGATTGCTGAAAGGTTATTATCGGAGGAGACTATTTCAGGTAGGGAATTAGAAAAAATCCTAAAGGTAAGTTAACAAACCTTTAGGATTTACATACTCTATTAATATTTCTTTTCCTTTATTTCCTTTAATGCTCTATCAATAAAGTCATCAACGGCTATAGTACCTAAGTCCCCTTCTGATCTAGATCTTAATGATAATTGGTTAGATTCTACCTCTTTATCCCCTATGATTATCATATAGGGAATCTTTTGCATTTGAGCTTCCCGTATCTTGTAACCAATTTTTTCATTTCTATAGTCCACATCTACCCTAATAACTTTTTCTCTAAAACTATCATATATTTTTTTTGCATAATCATGATGTTTTTCTGCTAGTGGAAGGATTTTAACCTGTACTGGTGATATCCATAGTGGAAAGGCGCCAGCAAAATGCTCAGTTAAAATACCAATAAACCTTTCTATACTACCAAAAATAGTTCGATGGACCATTGCGGGCCTATGTTTTTCTCCATCAGCCCCCACATATGTTAAATCGAATTTTTCTGGCATTTGAAAGTCTAGTTGTATTGTTCCACATTGCCAGGTCCTTCCTATGCTGTCTTCTAAGTGAAAATCTATTTTAGGACCATAGAAGGCTCCATCACCCTCATTAATGCGATACTCTACCCCTTTTTCTTCTAGAGCTTCCCTTAGGGCCATAATGGCTTTATCCCAGTCCTCATCAGAACCCATAGAATTTTCAGGGCGGGTAGATAATTCAACATGGTATTTGAAACCAAATATATTATAGATTTTATCTGTTAATTCTATTATACCTATTATTTCTTCCTTTATTTGATCAGGAGTCATATATAGGTGAGCATCATCCTGGGTAAAATTTCGCACCCTCATAAGCCCATGTAATGCACCAGATAATTCATGTCTATGGACCAACCCTAATTCTCCCATCCTAAGGGGTAGATCTCTATAGGAATGCATCTTAGTTTTGTATACTAACATTCCTCCTGGGCAATTCATTGGTTTTACAGCATATTGGTCTCCATCTATTTCTGTAAAATACATATTTTCTTGATAGTGGTCCCAATGACCTGATCGTTGCCACAATTCCTTATTTAAAATTATTGGAGTCTTTATTTCTAAATATCCTGCTTTTTCATGTTCTTTTCTCCAAAAGTCTTCCAATGTATTTCTAATAATCATTCCATTAGGATGGAAAAATGGAAAACCTGGTCCTTCTTCCTGAATAGAAAATAGATCCAGTTCCCTGCCCAGCTTCCTATGGTCCCTTTTCTTTGCCTCTTCTAGACGATGGAGGTATTCATCTAATTGGCTTTTTTTCGGATAGGAAATCCCGTATATTCTTTGGAGCATCTTATTTTTTTCATTGCCCCTCCAATATGCTCCTGCAATACTTAGTAATTTAAAGGCCTTAACCCTTCCTGTGGTAGGAATATGGGGTCCGGCACAAAGGTCTGTAAATTCTCCCTGTTTATAAAAGGATAGACTTTCTTCATCAGGTAGGTCCCTTATCAGCTCCTCCTTATAAATTTCCCCATTTTTTTCTACCAATTCAAAAGCTTCCTCCCTGGGTAGGGTAAAGTTTTCAATTTCATAATTTTCTTTAATTATCTTTTTCATTTCTTTTTCTATGGCTTCTAAATCTTCAGGTGTAAAAGGTCTTTCCACATCGAAGTCATAATAAAAACCATTTTCTATAGCTGGTCCAATGGCTAATTTTACTTCGGGAAAAAGTCTGGTTACAGCTTGAGCCATAATATGGGTGGAAGTATGCCAAAATGCTAATTTTCCCCCATCATCATCAAAGGTTAAAAAGTTTAATTTTATATCCTCTTTAATAGGAGTCCTTATATCTACAACCTCTCCATTAACCTCCCCTGCTAATGCCACTCTGGCTAAACCAGGACTAATATCTTTAGCTATTTCAATAAGGGTGGTATTCACTGGATACTCCCTTATAGAACCATCTTTTAAAGTAACTTTTACCAATCCATTCATCCTTTCTTTTTACATTATTATTTACAAAAAACAAAAAATCTCCTCCCAGTCATGGGACGAGATAATACCCGCGGTTCCACCCAAGTTGATTTTCATCCTCTTGAAAGTACATAACGGCATTCACCGATTAAGCCTACTATTAATTCAGCCAATAGCTCAAAGGTGGTTTTCAATAAATCCAAAACTAGGAATATTTTCAGCTATTATATTCCCTCTCTATAGCCTGGTTTTTATCTACTCTTCCTTTTCATCACTTTTATATATTTAAATTTAAATAATTATAAAACTAAATTCATTTATTTGTCAAGTTAATATTTTATAAAGCCTTATAAAACTAAAACTATAATACTTTGGAATATGCCTATAAAAAATCCTATTACACCACCTAAATACTCTATTTGTTTTAATTCCCTTTTAGTAATATTTATTATTAGATTTTCTAATTTAATTAGGTCAAATTTATTTATCTTTTCTTCCACTATATCTCCAATTTTAATAGTATTAGTTGTTTTAATTATTAAATCTTCTATGATTTCATTAAGAGTAGGTTCTATTTCCTTAGATATGTTTTCTTCAATATATACTATTATTAAATTTTTTATAGAATGGGGCAAAAAGCCAGGTATTTTTTGAAAGAAAACCTTCTGTATTTTAAGTTTTACAAGATCTATAATATGGTTTTTATCTAGATTATTCGCCATATTCTTTATTATATCTTCTATAGAAACTAGCTCCTTTTCCACAGTTTCTCCAATACTTTTTGCTATTTCCACTTTTCTTTTTGGTATTAAACCTTGAATATTAAGACCTATTATTGGGATATGAATTTTATTAATTGGTCTAAAAATTAGCCTAATAGCTAGTACATTTGTAACCCAGCCAATTAAGGCCCCAATAATAGGTAGTATAATAATTCTAACCCCCATAGTCACTCCCCCATTGTCCCTTTCTGTTAGATAATCATTTTTTAGTATAGCATATGAAAAGTCTATTAAAAAGAAATATTTAATAAAGGGGTTTTTTCTCATCTATCCATATATTTAGAGTAAGCTGTCTATTAAGGTAAAGAGCCAGAAACTAGTTCTGGCTCTTATCTCTTTGTTTTGTATTCTCTCTGCAAATATCACATCCCTCACATATAATAGCACGATTATTAAATACCTTTTGTATGGTATCTATAATTTCTTTATTTTTAATTTTTTCCATAAGATGAATATATATTCTTGTAGGGGCAATTGTTATAAGGGAGCTTATTAGCAAATCTCCATATTTAATTTCTCCATCTAAAAACTCAGTAGCCAATTCTTCTAAATATTCATTTTCAATAGGGCTATAGTTTTCGTTCAACAAAGTATAGTTGTTTTGGCCAACTAATATGTGGATAGTTTCAATCTTAGGTTCTTGAATATCTACAAAATATTGTAGCAGACGAATAAATTCATTATATTCTTTTTCCATAATATAATCCTCTACACCTGTAGCTACCGCATCCTTTAAATCATCCATATAGTATTTTAATCTAAATCTTATAAAACCATCTATAATAAGTTTTTTATTGGTTTCTAGATATTTTACTATTTCTTCAATTATTCTAACCTTCTTGCTAATTTTATATATATTAGTTGATGTATAAAGTCCGTCTCTATAATTTAATACATTTAATGATAAATCCAAAATCTTTTCTCTTTCTTTGGGATTAAAATAGTTATATTGTTTTTGTATGATTTTTTCTAGAAGTTTTTTTTCTTTATTATTAATTATATAGTCTGCAATAACATTTGCTATATAATAGTGAAATATGTTGATAGCTTTTGTAGGATTTTTTTTAACTGTTTTGTTCTCATTTAATTGGCAATTTAAAAAAAAGGTGGGGTCTGGGATATCTATACTTAAACTAATATTTAGTCCTTCTTCTTCTAATAACTTTAATTCCTTTTTCATTTTTTTGTGGATTAAATCTATTTCCGAATCTCCAATAGTAAGGATTTCCAAAGTATTCACTTCCTTTCATATTAGTAGTATATGTTAGCCAATTTTCTTTATTCGGTGAAGAAATTTCATAAATATGTAATGTTTTCATGTAATAATTTGAGTTTTTATATAAAATTCTTTTTATATTATATGCACCATTGCATGTATAGTTTCTATTAACATTATTTTTGAATTGACTTGTGATTATGTTATAGTAATAAATAAAGATTTTTTAAAAATATAGATAAGGAGAATACTATGGGTAATATTGCAGCCTTTTTTGATGTGGATGGAACTTTATATAGGGATTCACTAATGATAGAACATTTTAAAAAGCTAATAAAATATGAAGTATTAGATCCAATAATTTGGCATGGGAAGGCAAAGGAGACTTTTGAAAACTGGGATAAAAGACATGGGGATTATGAGGATTACTTAATGGAGGTAGCTAGGATTTATATTAATTCTATGAAGGGTTTAAATAAGGATTATATAGACTTTATAACCAGTCAGGTAATTAAATTAAAGGGAGAGCGGGTCTATAGGTATACTAGGGATAGAATCTTATGGCATCATAAACAAAATCATTTAGTATTTTTCATATCTGGGGCTCCTAATTTTTTATTATCAAAGATGGCGGAAAAATATAATGTGAAATATTTCAAGGGTACAGAATACTTCTTAGATGAGAATAATAACTTTACAGGGGAAATTGATAAGATGTGGGATTCAGCCAGTAAAAACCAAGCCATACAAAATTTTATGGTAGAATATGATATTGATATGGAAAGAAGTTTTGCCTATGGGGATACCCATGGTGATTTAGATATGCTTAAGATAGTAGGCCATCCTGTTGCCATTAATCCTGTTGGAAAATTAGTAAATCATATAAAAAAAGATGAGGAACTTAAAAGAAAAATTACTTTAATTGTCGAAAGAAAGGATGTTATATACCAAATACCTACTGATGCTCCAATATTATAAAGGCAATTATTAAAAGATATTCCATATTTTTAGCTTTTCACTTGAATATAAATTTTCCACTAAATATTTTAGTGCAGATAGTTCTGCTCTAGCTAATACCTCATTTTTCATGGAGATATATTCCTCAGCCCTTAACATAGATACCCGAATATTGTCTAATTTATTATGATTTATAAATGCACTCCAAAATCCTGACATGTCTTCCCAACCCTTTTTAACTTCTTCTATTTCTACTTTGATTCCTTCCCAATCTTTTGCATGGATTTTCTCAAACATGCCCTCAATTTTCAAAACAATTTGACTAAGTTTACCCTCCAGCATATTTAAGTAAAAAATACCAGCAACAATAAGTATTATTATTAGAATCAGAGAAAGCCAGAAAACACGCATTTATTTTTTATCTCCCTTCTTATTTACCCTGAATATGTAAATTCTTCTTGCTGTCTATATAAGCAATGAAAATATCATCATCATTATTGTAACCTTGAACCTTTAATTGGCCATCTAACCATTTATCATCACATTTTGCTAATTCCATATTCTTTCTATTTCGCTTGCCATCAATAATTAGATTAATCGGAATGGCTACAGGTTCAGGTTTTATATTCATATCCTTTCCTGTTACAGGCTGGTATTCTGCTTTAGGCATAATACTTAATTGTCCATCTGGTTCTATTAGAATATATTCCAATTCATGAAGATTAAAATAACCGTCTATTCTTATATGTTCTAAAAGGTCATTAATGTTAATTCTTTGTTTTTTAAATTCCTTATACACCAACTTGCCCTTATCCATAATGACGGAGGGCTTTCCATCTATTATTCCCCTTATCTTTTCACTTTTTAGCATTATAAAGGATAATAGGGTTTCTAAAAATAATAGTGTTAGCATTGGAATAATTCCATTAAACAGTGATATAGATGGGTCTTCTATTGGATTGGATGCAAATTCTGCAATCATAATGGTTATTACTAATTCAAATGGTTGTAATTCACCGATTTGTCTTTTACCCATTAATCTAATAACAAGCAAAACCAAGCCGTATAATATTATTGCCCTAGAAAATACAACTAACATTTAATTCTTCTCTCCTTTTTATAGAGAAATTTCAAGGATAATTTTCAAAAATACCATATTTAATATGAAATCACCAATATGCTACTACCTTATATTTTCCACACTAACTTTTATTTATACTAAGATATTTTTATCCTTTGTAATAATGTTTCTCTATTAAACATAAACTTAATTAATTAACAAAAAGAGGAGGAAGTAATTTGGAAAACAACAGTAAAATAGTATTACAACAAATAAGTCCCCATATCTTACATATCAAATGGAAATTGGATAATAGTTTAAAAGAGATTTTTTCTGAAAAGTTTGGTGAATGGTGGTGGAAAAAATCTAAACCCATGTTGAAAATCTGTATAAATGATTTTAATATTATTGGAGAGCAAGATGCCTTTTACCTTAATTTAAAGGAAGAAGATCGGGAAAGTGTAATCTATGTTTCTTCCCTTAATAAAACCTACTGTGCCCAATATGGAAGATGTTTAGGAAAATTCATTTTTCTTCCTATAATAAACTCTAATAGAATTAATCTATTAATTGAAGATAAATGTACTATTATAAAACTACCTGTTAAATTAGTATAAAAAAAGTTGGACCTTTTTATAAGTCCAACTCCCATTTTTATATTGGAAACCAACCCATTACTTTATAGCTTTCAGGTATTTTATATTCTTCACTATCTATATCTCCAATATTTAATGTCCACTTTCCTGATATCCCCTGACTGTGCATCATTTTTTCAATATATAACATCATAATTCCACATTCTAAGTCATGATCTTCAAGTACTTTATCTTCTTTTTCTTGATGCATTGTCAATATTAATCTATAATCGTCAATAATAAATTTCCAAGGCTGGATATTCCCCCAGGAAGGGGCATAACGGACATAGTAAAATACATCTTGTAAACCCCTTTGACTTAGTTCTCCAAGACTCATTAATTCACCCCAAGACTTTTTATATACAAATTCTTCTATGGATTTTCTCCCTGTTAAGGGGATCTCTATACCAAAGATATTTGTCTTAGGATAGCCTAAGGCAACAATAGCAGCTATTTCACCCTCTATATCTATTTTTAATGCACTTTTTAAATCCACCCGTTTTTCTTCTAATATGTCTATCCAACAGGTTCCTATCTCCATCTCCATAGCTTTTACCATTACTTGTTCCATCATATATCCCGCATTTATCTTATAATTATTCTTCTTTTCTGACATTAATAATAAATAATGGGGTCCTTCTATTGGCATTCCATAGTAGCCTGCATATCCAACCATCTTTTCATATGCCTTGTTGCCATCTTTTACAAAGTAAAATGTTGTAGAAATATCTCCTTCAATAGATTTCACACTATCAGCAAATTCCATCAATGCATCAATATCCTTGTTTTCAAGGTTTCCTTCTTTAAATTCCCTTACTGACTTTCTCTGTTTGATAATCTTATGAAATTGCATACTTATCCCCCTATTCTACTTTAAATTTTTATCTAGGGAGTGACTCCTCCCTAAACTTTAAATTATAGCCTTGTCCTTTAAAAATCCTCTTAGTTCTCTTATGTTATCCTCCATTTTTTTGTTATATGATTGGATAATGCTTTCCATTATATGGTTATTTGGGGTTGATAGTTGAATGTTGTCTATAGATGAAATTGGCAAAACATCAACGGTGGTACCTGTTATAAAAGCCCCTTCTAATTCCTTTAATTGATTAAGGGATATTAGTCCTTCACTGACTGAAATATTTAATTCTTCGCATAATTTAATAACATAATTTCTAGTCACACCTAATAAAACCTGGCCACCAGGGGGAGTTATTATTCTTTTATTTTTTATAAAAAATATATTTGATCTGCTACCTTCTGTTATATAGCCTTCCTCATCTACCAATAATGCTTCAAATGCATTGTTTTCTTCCCTAGCCTTTCTTACCCTACTCTTATAGGAGCCACTTATAGTTTTTATATTGGGATTATTTCTTTCACCGGTAAAGGTGATGGTATGTATACCCTTTCTATACTTTTCATCCTGGGGATATTCACTGTCTATAAAGTAGGTTAAGAAAATATCTTTGCCATCTAGAAAATCATATACTAATTTCACATTTATAAAATCCTCTTTGTTTAATTCTACTAATTTTACTATATTCTTTAATATTTCTTCTTCTGATTTATTTAGTGTTTTTTTAAAACCCTTTAAAGAGTTCTTCATTCGTTCTAAGTGCTCATTAAAAAAAAGTGGAATTCCATCAACTATTTTTATTACTTCATAAACTGCGTTTTTGCTAATCTGATCAAATATATCCATATTATCGGTGGATTGTACTTTATCATTATATATAAAATAATCTAAAACTGCTTCCCTTTCCATGTCCTTCTCCCCTCTTGGTTGAAATAATATGTGTGTAAAATTTAGATAATCAGTCTTCAATATCCACTAATAACACCCTTCCTTCAAAGCCTCCCCGTTTTTCTCTTTTATTCATTCTAATATAGTCTATATGCATCATTTCATAATCTTTTACAGCTGCTATCCCATGGAGAACTTCTAATATATCTGCAAGTTTTTCTTCACTCCATTGATCATTAAATTCTTGAATTTCCTCATATAATTTATTGATTAATTCTACCTTATATTCCTCTTCTTCTAATATTCGAGTAGTACATTTCCCGCCATTATCTCTAATAATTTGTGGAATTTTATCTCTAACAAGTTTATTATATCTTCTTTTATTCATAATAAATACCTCCTATTTTTATTCATTATGGTATATAAAATACTAAATATAAAAACTCTTAATACTTATCCTATTGTCCTTAAAAACATTCGAATAACATCTGCTCCACCTATCCATGTCCCAATAGAACTTCCTAGATTTGCAAATATTACTACTAGTAATACTCTTGTGACTTTATTTCTCCAGAATCCCTTCAAGTTAAATATATCATCGGAAAGATTTTCAAAATCCTCTACATTAGGCTTTCTGATTAGGGCTTCCACTATCCCTGCAAACCAGCCTGCTGCCAAAAATGGATTTAATGATGTTATAGGGGCAGCTAAAAATGCAGTTAAAATTGATATGATATGACCAAAAGCAAGGGCAGTACCAATGGCAGCTAAGGATCCATTCCATAAAACCCAGCTAATTATTTGATCAGTGCCAGTATCTTTATCTAGTGAAAAAGTAGATAAAATTAGACCAATTATAATCACAGGTATAATCCAGCCAGCAATCTTAGAAAATAATGTCTTAGGAGGTATTGAAGATAATTCTTCTAAATTATGCTCATTATATATTTCCTTTTTTATACCTGGTATATGGGCAGCTCCAAGGACTGCAACAATCTTATTTCCTGGAGCATCTTTAATTTTTTGTGCTAGATATTGGTCCCTTTCGTCTACTAAGTGTTTTTTTAGTTTGGGAAAACTAGTGGAAAGCTCATTTAAGGCGGAAGATAGCATATCCTCAGTTTTCATTCTTTCTAAATCCTCTTCACTGATTTCTTCATCATCAAATATGCTAAAGATTATTGAGTAAAATAGTTTAATTTTTCCCCAAAAACTTACCCCTCTCCAAATTCTTTTAAAGGTGGTTTTAATATTTCTATCTGCCAATATTAATTGGGCACCCATTTCCTTAGAAGATTGAATACCTTGAATCATTTCCTGGCCGGGTTTTATATCAAATTGATTAGCCATCTTTTTCTGATAAGAGGATAGAATTAAGTTTATTAGAAGCATAAGAGTTCTTCTTTCCTTTATCACATTGATAATATTCATATTCTTCCACTTATCCCCATCTGTTATAGACTTATATCTCTCTTCATCTAATTCAATACATACCGAATCAGGCTGTTCAAGCTCAATTATTTCCTTAACCTCTTCTGCACTATATTTTGATACATGGGCAGTACCAATTAAGATAATTTCTTTTCCATCGATATTTAAGCGATGAATATTACTAGTTTCAGACACCCAACATCCGCCTTTCTATAAGCATTAATTATATTTTCACTGCGTTTTTTCATTCTAAAAAAAAATTTATTTGTGCTGAATAAAAAATAATAATTACAGTGGTAGCCCTCTAAGGCTTTAAGATAGGTGCAAAGCACCTTTTAGCTATATTTTATATTAATTCCCATAATAAATAAAGAAAATAAATATTCTTTTATGCTGGACTTAAGTCTTCAATTATTAATTGGGGTCTTTTCTCTCCCTTATACTCATTAATATCTGTATAAAAGGCTAGATGAACCTTATTAGGCGACTTTAGAGAATAATATTTTTTTGCAAGGGAAAAACCTATTCCATTTACAAAAATATTATTTTTTTTACCACTAAATTTTAAGTGGGAATTATCACTGCCACAGGCTCTAGTCCAATTGTTATTTACTTCTATATTCTTAAGGATAAATAATGGTTTGGGATTGCCCACCCCATAAGGCTCTAATTTACTCAGGCTATTTATTATGTCGATAGATAATTCTTCTACATTTGCTTCTGTTACTATATCCACCTTTGGCTTAAATATTTCAGGATCTTTTTTTCTTATCTCCTTTGCCTGATTATTTAATCGTTCCCTTAATTCTTTAACCCTATCTTCATCTATAGAAAATCCACAGGCCATTTCATGTCCGCCAAAGCTTATTAGTAGATCGGAAACCTTTTTCATTTCATCATATATATTAATGCCACTAATACTTCTACCACTACCTTTTAAATACCCTTCTTCACCTCTGGTAATCACCAGGGTTGGCTTATAAAAAGCATCTTTAATCCTGCCTGCAATTATACCAATAACACCTTCAGATATATTTCCCCCATCTAAAACGAGGAAATCATCATTTAAATATTTTTTCCCTGCTAATTCCATACAATGGCTTTCTCCTTTTTCTTGTATATCCTTTCTAGTATTATTCATTTTAACAAGGGTTTCCCCCATTATTCTGGCCTTTGTTAAATCTGTTTCCAATAACAATTTTACACCTAGTCTTGCATCTTCTATTCGTCCAGTAGCATTAAAGCAAGGGGCAATGGTAAAACCTATTGTTCCAGCATTTATGTATCTATCCTTTAGACCTAATTCCTCCCTTAAAGCCAATAGACCTATCCGATTATTAGCATTAATACTTTTTAATCCATATTTTGTAATGGTTCTATTCTCATCTAATAGGGGAACTAAATCCGCTATTGTAGCTAAGGCAACTAAGTCTAGTGCTCTATTTAAATATTTTCTAGATATATTAAATTCCCTTTGAAGGGCCTGGATGAGTTTAAAGGCTATTCCACATCCGCATAAATCCTTAAAGGGATAATTGTCGTCTTTTTGCTTGGTATTTATGAGAATACATTTAGGAAGTATATCAGGAGGATTGTGATGGTCAGTTATTATTATATCCATTCCTAATTCTTTAGCGTATTCAACTTCATCATGGGAACTAACCCCATTATCTACGGTGATAATTAACTGTCCTTCTAGCTCTTTCTTAATATATCTAATAGCCTCCTTATTTAAACCATAGCCCTCAGAAAATCTATTGGGAATATAATAATCAATATTATTTGTTAGAATTCCAATAAATTCTACTAATAAAGCAGTAGAAGCTATGCCATCAACATCATAGTCCCCAAAGATTACTATCTTGTTTCCATATTCAATGTGTTTTTTGATTTTTTCAACAGCTTTATCCATAGACTTTATAATAAAGGGGTCATAAGTAAGTTGGGGTTTATCACTTAAAAACTCTTTTATGTCTTCTGGATTAACTATTCCCTTAGAACTTAAAATACTTTCCAGAAGGGTTTTCTCTTTTTCCCTTTTAACCTTTAGTCTCCAAACTTTGTCCATATTACCCCCCCTAAAATATTAATAGAGGATATATTTTCTAATTTCCTCTAATCTATTAAATAATATAATAACATAATAAAACAATAAATCCCAAGTTAGTGGAGAAAGCTTATATTTTTTTTGCACTAAAAGTAGAATTTAGCTATTTAAATAAAAATGTATTTTATGTTATAATAAGATTAATCAGAATTTACCTAAAAATCTCATAATTTTTTAAACAATCCTATATTTTAAAAGGTTTTGGGGAAATTAATTATGTATTCGTGATAAGGATTTTAGATAAAGGTAAATTAATTATAGAATCTTGGAGGTGTAAAAAATGCAAATAACAAAAGATATGAATATTGTTGAGGTGGTAAATAAATTCCCTGAGTCCATAGAAGTTTTTCAGAGCTTTGGCATGCATTGTTTTGGTTGTATGGCTGCAAGGTTTGAAAATATTGAACAGGGTGCTCTTGCCCATGGTATAGATGTTCCAAAACTAATGGAAGAATTAAATAAGGCTTTAGAAAAATAAATCTATTAATAAAGACATTCATCTGAATGTCTTTATTAAATCAGTGAAACTCTTTGGATATGGATATCCTTTCATCCCTTCCACAGCTTTCGCACTTAAATAAATGAACACAAATCTCCGGATTCTCACTATTTAAAAATTGAGTAATGCTTTTATCCAGATAGGGGCTATATTCATCAAAATAATTTTCAATGGGTCCTGTGTCTTTCATAGGTATATTGCAATTAGAACATATTTGGTTAGACTTTTTCAATCCATTGCATAGAGGACAAATTATTTCCATTTTATCATCCTTTCTATTAATGACCTTTAGGCTATTATTCCACATATTTTTGTTTATATAGGTTCTTAAAATGGAAATATTTTTTAGCTATATCTCTTTATAATAAACTAATGTAGAAAGTATTTTATCAAGATGTTTTTCATAACGAAATCCACATAGTTGGTATTTTTGTTTTATACGGAATTGTAAAGAAGCAAAATTTGGTATTGGTCCAATTAAAGTTTCTGCAAAAATATTTTTTATGTTTTTTTGTCGTAAATCTTTAATTAACAATTCATATATCCTGCTACCTATACCTAATCCCGTTAGTTCGGAATATATAGCTGTTTTATCAATTAAGATAAAATTATTTAATTTTTCTTTATCGAAATCTTCTTTCCAATAGACATCAGTTAACCAGTGTTTTTCTATATCCAGCCATTGACTCTTTGTATAAGCAAATAAAAAACCTAATAATAGTCCTTTATATTTGGCAACATAAAAGTAATCTAGTCTTTCAATTTTTTCTAATAAATGTGATTTGTGTTTCTCCACATTGATATTATAATCATCTATTAGAAAGCCCTTTTCAGGATTTTTTTCCTGATTGCCTACAGATCTTATCACTTGATAAATACCATCAATATCTTCCTTTTTTGCCTTCTCTATAACAATGGCTGTATCTTTCTTTATTTCGTCTTTTATATACAGCAAATTATTATTCATCTTAAGTCCTCCTATATTACTCCTTTTTATCTAAAGCATTTGTTAGAATTGAATTTATAATGCTTAAGAATAATGCTCCAATAATGGCTGTTCCCAACCCTGCCACCTGCAAAGAAGTAGAAAAATAAGATGCTATTAATAAAACTATCCCATTAATAATAAAAGTGAATAAACCAAAAGTAATAATAGTGATAGGTAGGGCAAATAAAGAAATTATGGGTTTTATGGTGACATTTACTATACCTAAAACAATGGAAGCAAATAATGCTCCTTTAAAACCTGTAATAGATATACCTTCCATGAAGAAGGATACTATGTATATGGATAATGCACCTATTAACCACCTTTTTATCATTTTTACAACCTCCTTAATAAAGTTATTATACCATTTCATTTATTTTTTAAAACCAATCCTTGTTTATTTTATTAAGTGAAATATAGATTATACTAATATTTAGTAATTTATGTTTAATAGGATTAAATAAAGGTATTAATTTTATAAATGTTAGATATTAGAATAAATCTAAGGAGGCCTGAGTATGAGCTTTACTTTTAATTTATGTATCGGTGGACAACAGGGAGAAGGGGTTGCTTCTATGGGAAAAATTTTATCCCAATCTCTTAATGAATATGGCTATTATGTATTTGGTTATCGGAATTTTTCCTCCCGTATTAAGGGTGGTCCAACCTCCTATCATCTAAATATTAGTGATGAAAGAATTGAAGCTACCAAAGAAAAAATTAATTTATTACTTGCCCTAGACCAGCAGGCTATTGATAATCACACCCATCTATTAGCTGATGACGGTATTATAATAGTAGAGGAGCTCTTTCAAGCTAAGATAACATCAAATCATTTTGTCTTTACCTATCCCTTTGAAAAAAAAGGAGCTGAATTGGGAAATAAATTATATGGAAATATGATGGCAATAGGACTTATTTCCAAAGTTCTTTCCCTTCCATTAGACTATATAAGCTTTCAAGTAAAAAGACTATTCAGCAATAAAAGTGAGACCATTAAGAATTCTAACTTAGTAGCCCTTAACTTTGGTTATAATCTTCCCACAAAAATTCCAGATTTAAATTTGACTTCACCAAATAAAAAAGAAAAAACCATACTTATTACTGGCAATCAAGCTGTATCCTTAGGTCTAATCGGTGGGGGATGTAAGTTTATGGCAGCATATCCCATTACCCCTGCAAGTGAAATAATGGAATATATGGCGGAAAATATTGGATCTGTGGGAGGTTCTATAATTCAAGCTGAAGATGAAATTTCAGCTATTTCTATGGCCATAGGGGCTAGTTATAGTGGTACTCGATCCATTACTGCCACTTCTGGACCAGGACTTTCTCTTATGGGAGAGGCTATTAGCCTATCAGGGATGACTGAAACCCCGGTTGTTATTGTAAATGTTCAAAGGGCCGGCCCTAGTACAGGTATGCCTACAAAACAAGAACAAAGTGATTTGGATGCTGCCCTTTATTCCGGCCATGGCGAATTTCCTAGAATTGTATTAAGTCCGGGAAATCCAGAGGAGGCATTTCATGATGGTGTTTTGGGTCTTAACCTTGCAGATATCTATCAATGCCCAGTAATTATATTAAGTGATTTCTATTTAGGCCAATCAGAATATAGTAGTCCTATACCTAAATACCAATCAATTTCCATTGATAGAGGTAAAATAGTGCCCCAGGAAGAATTGGATAAAAGGGATAATATTCCTTTCCCAAGATATGGCTATAGTGAAGATGGAATTAGTCCACGAACATTACCTGGTCAAGAAAAAGGATTATTCTATACAACGGGTGTGGAACATAATGAAATTGGTTTTACCAATACCACCCCTGAAGTAAGGGTAAAAATGTTTAATAAAAGAATGTCTAAACTAAAGGATGTAGAATTAGACAATAGCTATATACATAATAATATCAATTCCCATACCCTCTTAATCGGATATGGTTCTTCAAAGGGCGTGTTGGATAAAATCTATTCACTATATAAAGATAAAGAGAACAGTGTAGATACATTGCAGATGAGAATTTTATTCCCCTTTCCTAAAAAATCTCTAATTAAGATATTAGAAAAATACAAAAATATTGTGTTTATTGAAAATAATTATACCAATCAGCTGTATAATCTGTTTCGTCAATATTTAGAAATAAAACAAGAAGTTGCTACCTTTAATAAATATGATGGGAATTTGATAACTATTGATGATATCAGTAACTTTTTAGAAAGGAGCATTAACAATGAAATCTAACCCCTTTGACAATAATAAAAAACCAAGTTGGTGCGTAGGTTGTGGACATTTTGGCGTTCTTAATAGCCTAAAGGCTGCCCTTCATAATTTGGAAGTTCCTCCAGAAAAAACATCCATAGTATCAGGTATTGGATGCTCAGGTAGAATCTTTCAATTCCTTTCTGGTTATAATTTCCATAGTACCCATGGTAGGGCATTACCGGTAGCCCAGGGCATAAAATGTGGCAATAAAGACCTTAATGTGATAGCTGCTGGAGGCGATGGTGATGGATTTGCCATTGGATTAAACCATACCTTAAATGCTATGAGAAGAAATATTGATATAAGCTATATAGTGATGTCAAACAGGGTTTATGGTCTTACAAAAGGTCATACCTCTCCCATGAGTTATGGGGGTTTTAAAACTAGCTCCACACCTTATGGAACAACGGATAATCCCATTGAACCTATTTTATTAGCCCTTTCTATGGGTACTGGCTTTGTTGCCCAGGGATTTTCCGGAAATATAAAACAATTAACCCAATTAATTGAGAGGGCCATAAGCTATAAAGGTTTTTCCTTTATAAATGTTTTTAGTCCATGTGTTACCTTTAATAAAGTAAATACCTATAAATGGTATCAGGAAAATATATATAATCTTGATATGGACTCTCAATACAATAATAAGGATTTAACTTCAGCTATCAATAAAACTATAGAATCTAAGGGATTAATTACTGGAGTTATATTTGAAGATATCACTAGACAGCCTAATGAGACCTATTATGTTCAATCAAATAGTGATATGCCAAATAAAAATGAGTTGGAAAATTTAATAAATGCCATATAAAAGATTTATCATAGAATAATCTTTTTATAAATCGCCTTGTTAATAATATTTATCCTTTGCTTTGGGAAGTAGAATACTAATGTAAAACTTTCCAAAGCATTACTTTTTCCTTCTATACCTATAAAATTCCCAATTCTCCCATTAAATTCTTCAAAGTGAACATGTTTATATATGTCTTTTGATGTCCTTCCTATAAACTCTGGCAGATATTTTGCAATATTTTCAGGTTCTTTTAAGAAATCAAAAATCTTTTCCTTTTTATTTCTTTTAGAACTATAGCCTTCTAAAAAATCAGGAAGGGGGCCTTTATGGGTTAATAGATAATCAAATTTTAATAGATCCATTAATATATGAATATCTTCACCATGATAATAAATTAAAAAGTCTCTAAATATTTTATATAGGTTTTTTTGACTATGGGATATATTAAATAAATTCCTTTCCTCCCAAAATTGGGAAAAGTGTTCAAAAAAACTAAAGGGGGTTGGATATTTGTTTTCTATTAAAAAGTCTATAGTATAATCAAAAATATGAGAGTTGCTATACCTTTCTAATATTTCCTCCACTAATTTTAATTTTACTATATCTTCATAGCTTATATAATTATTGGATAATACTTCATAGGGTGGAAAGGGAGAATACTTATAGCCATGCTTTTCTTTATTAGATTCAATAGCAGAGCCTCTTAAAATCTTTAAAAACCCCAATTGAAGCATATCAGCTTTAAGATTATAAACTTCATTAAAGGAGTTTTTAAAGGTATTATAATCCTCATAGGGCAATCCGGCAATAAGGTCCACATGTTGGTGGATATTATTGTAGGATTTAATGGAGTGTACAGCTCTTTTTATTTTTTCAAAATTATTTATCCTCTGAATTTCCTTAAGGGTGGGCAAATGGGTGGATTGGATTCCTATTTCTAATTGAAACATTCCTATTGGTGCAGATTTAAATATTTCCAAGAGCTCCTGATCTATTAAGTCAGCAGCGAACTCAAAGTGAAAATTTGTCTTTCCTCCCTTACCGATAATAAACTCAACTATTGCCTTAGTACGATTTCTATCACAATTAAAGGTCCTATCAACAAATTTAACCTGTTTTACACCAGCATTTATAAAAAATGTTAAGTCTTTTTTAACCCTATCTAAGGAAATATACCTAACACCTTCTATAGTAGAAGATAGGCAGTATTGGCATTTAAAGGGACAACCTCTACTGCTTTCATAATAAATAATTTTATTTTCAAGATTTGAAAGATTTTTCCCATAGGGAAAAGGTATTTTATCTAAAACTAATAGTTCTCTATTAGGGTTTTCCCTAATATTTTTTGGATTTTCCCTATAGACAATACCTTTAATATCCTTATATTCCTGGCCCTTTATAAGGTGTTTAATCAGCTGATAATAGGTTTCTTCCCCTTCTCCCTTAACAATAAAATCAATCTCCTCTATTTTATTCATCCAATGAACAGCATCATAAGTAACCTCTGGGCCCCCTAGTATTATTTTTGTAGTAGGTGCTATACTTTTATAAAGTTGTACCAATTTAATTGTTTCTTCAATATTCCAAATATAACAGGAAAAGCAAAGGATGTCTGGCCTTTCTTTAAATATTTCTCGTAAAATCTCTGGAATATGGTCATTTATAGTGAATTCCTTTATGGAAAAATTAACAGCTTCAATATCTTCACAATAGGTGTTTAAATATCTTATGGCAAGATTAGTATGAATATATTTTGAATTTAAACTAGTCAAAAGAACTTTCAATTAAATAACCTCCTTTCATACTATATTATATCCTATCATAGTATGAAAAAAGCAATCCACAAAGTGAACTGCTATACATTAAATCTAAATAAAACCACATCTCCATCTTTCATGATATAGTCCTTTCCCTCCAAGCGTGTAACCCCTAACTCTTTTGCCTTTACCAAAGAACCTGCCTTAATAAGGTCATCATAGGATGTAACCTCCGCCCTTATAAATCCTTTTTCAAAATCTGTATGAATTTTTCCTGCTGCTTGGGGTGCCTTTGTACCTCTGATAATAGTCCATGCCTTAGTCTCTTTTGGTCCAGATGTTATAAAGGTAATAAGTCCCAGCAATTTGTATCCTCTTTCTACAATCATATCCAATCCAGACTTTTGTAAACCTAGCTCCTTTAGGAATACTTCCTTTTCTCCTTCTTCTAATTGGGCAATTTCTTCCTCAATCTTAGCGCTAATCACTATTACATCGGCATCTTCTTCTTTAATATAATCTTTAAGTTCTTTTACAAGGGGATTGTCCTCTATATTAGAAATTTCATCTTCTGAAACATTTGCAACATAAAGAGTAGGTTTTGAGGTTAGCAAGTGTAATTGCTGGACAAAATTCCATTCCTCATTACTAAATAATCCTTTTTTTAATAGTTGATTGCTTTCTAATATCTCCTTTATCTTCTTAAGAACAAAAAGTTCATCTTTTGCTTTCTTTTCTCCGGATTTTGCAATTTTCTCAGTCTTTTCTATCCTTCTTTCAATTACTTCCAGGTCAGCAAAAATCAATTCTAAATTTATGGTTTCTATATCCCTTTTTGGTCCTACCCTGCCACTTACATGCACTATATTTTCATCTTGAAAGCATCTAACCACATGTACTATTGCATCTACTTCTCTAATATGGGAAAGAAATTTATTACCAAGGCCCTCCCCTTTGCTGGCCCCCTTGACTAATCCTGCAATATCAACAAATTCTATTGCTGTTGGAATAAGCTTTTCTGAATTACTCATATTATATAAGACTTCTAATCTGCTATCAGGAACAGCTACAACACCCACATTTGGATCAATTGTACAAAAGGGATAGTTAGCTGCATCTGCTCCAGCCTTAGTAATAGCATTAAATAAAGTGCTCTTACCTACATTAGGTAAACCTACTATTCCTATTCTCATCTATGTACCTTCTTTCTGACTATAAAAGCATTTATATCATTGATTATTATAGCTTATAGTTTATTATCAAACAAGATTTTATATTTATCATTCATAAATTCTATGGGTTTATTTTGCTCTAATTTCATATTTATATAGTAGGACTATGAAAGGAAGGAGGAAAAATATGTACTATAATAATGAAATTTACCCTTATTTTAGCCAACTCCTCAATGAAGCTATCTTCTGGGTATATCTTTCAAAGGAACATCCTATATTTATAAAAAAGATATCAGATTGTCAAAATATTAATATTGGAAAAACACTTAAGGAGAAGCTAAATAAAAATTATAAAGATTTTAACACTATAGGAAAAAAGTTATTAGATATAAAAAATTCCTGTAATTATAATTCTCTTACTTTTATCAACAATCACTATTTATTATCAGATATCTCTATTATCTTAAATGAGATAATTAAAAGTGATATGGAATTTCTTAATGCTTTAAAGTTACTGGAAGGATTGTCCAGCAAGGATAGAAGCTGGAAAACCTTTATTAATCACATAACCATAGAACAAAGACAATTATTGCAAATTTGTTCATCCCACTTAGTTAAAATCAAATCCATGGGTTATTAAGATATCTTCTACAATAAAGTAGTACTTTCTATTATCATTAGATAAACAATATGATAGGCAGTTTAGCTTCTTTTTATTAGGGCTGGGATGTAACCCAGCCCTAATATGTTAGATTCCACATTCCTTAAGCTATAATAAAATAACATTTGCCCTTTCACATTCCCTTATCATTTTTTCTGGCCAAATTGAGGCTTGCACCTCTCCTATATGGGCTTTTTTTAAGAAAAACATGCAAAGACGGGATTGGCCGATGCCTCCCCCTATAGTAAAGGGTAGCTTTTCCTTCAATAATAGTTTGTGAAATTCTAAAGTTTTTCTATCTTCACAACCACTTAGCTTTAATTGCTCCTCTAGGGCTTTTTTATCCACCCGAATGCCCATAGAGGACATTTCTAGGGCTATCTCAAGAACAGGATACCAAAATAGAATATCCCCATTTAAAGTCCAGTCATCATAGTCAGGGGCTCTACCATCATGTTTTTCTCCAGAATTAAGGGTATGTCCAATTTCCATTATAAAGACAGCCCCCTTTTCTTTAGCAATGGCATATTCCCTTTCAATTGGGTTTAAACCTGGGTATCTGTCCTCCAATTCCTGGGAGGTTATAAAAAATATTTCCTCAGGTAATATCTTTTCTATATCAGAATAATTTTTAAATACATAGTCTTCAGTTTCTTTAAAAACACTATATATTTGTTTAACAACTCCTTTTAAAGTATCATGATTTCTTTCCTCTTTTTTAATAACCTTTTCCCAGTCCCATTGATCCACATAGATAGAGTGAATATTATCTAAATCCTCATCCCTTCTAATGGCATCCATATCTGTATATATTCCTTCTCCTACTTCAAATCCATATCTAGATAAAGCCATCCTTTTCCACTTTGCCAGTGAGTGGACAATTTCTGCCCTAGTATTGTTCATTCCTTTTACCTCAAAGGATACTGGTCTTTCTATTCCATTTAAATCATCATTTAATCCGCTTTCAGGAATTACAAATAATGGTGCAGAAACCCTAGTTAGATTTAACTTTTCTGCTAAAGACCTTTCAAAAAAGTCTTTTATCTTTTTTATACCTATTTCTGTTTGCCTAAGATCTAAAATTTGTTTATAGTTCTTTGGTATTAAATACTCTTTTCCATTTAACAATTTACAGCCTCCTATTATTGAAAAAATAAAAAGTCTTCCATCTCTATTAATATTGTAGAGACGAAAGACTAAATCCTCCGCGGTACCACCCTAATTAGTATAAACTCCCTTAATCAGTACAGAAGAATTTTCTTCGATACTGTCCAATTATATCGGTTTGGCTCCGTCTAAGTCTACTTTCTATATGATTTCGGTTAGATTCTCAAGGATGTTCTTCATTAAAGGTATTGTGTTGATCTTCCACCATCATCAACTCGCTTATACAAATTCCAATAACTACTCTTCCTATCATCGATTTAAATATTTATTTCTCTTATTAAATTGAATTCATTATAAATGTATTTTCCCCCTATGTCAACAAACAAATGTAAAAAATCTAAATAACTTTTTAGCTTAATTTAATTGCTGGTTAACTGCCTCTAATATTTCCCCTGCCTTGCCTTCCAAATCTAAATCAAAGCTTTGTTGGTAAATTTCTTTATTGATATAAACTTTTTTCCCCTTAGACATAGAAGGAAGGCTATTAACAGGATAAACCATCAAACTTGTTCCTATCACAATAACTAATTCTGACTTCTGAATTTCCTTAATAGCATTATTTAATATATCTTGGGGAAGGGCTTCGCCAAATAAAACCACATCGGGTCTAAGAGTTCCCCCACACTTAATACAAGAATCTTTATTTATAAAATTATCTTTGCTAGCAGATTGTCCACATCTACTACACCTAAAGGTATTAATAGAGCCATGAAGAGGATATACCCTTTTATTACCTGCCCTTTGGTGAAATCCATCAACATTCTGGGTGATAACACTACTAATTAAACCCTTTCTTTCCCAATTTGATAAAATATCATAGCCTTTGTGGGGATTGGATTTTTCTAAGTTCTCTATCCTTTGTTTATAAAACTCATAGAAGAGATTATAGTTTGTGATTAAGGCATCTACACAAGCCACTCTCATAGGGTCAATCCCCTTCCACAGTCCATCCTTAGAGCGAAAATCCGGAATTCCACTCTCAGTGGACATTCCTGCCCCTGTAAATATTACAGTATAATTAGAATTTTCAATCCATTTTTTTAGAGTGTTAAGTTTGTTATCTTTATTTATAAACATAACTTGTCCTCCTAATTTCTTATTAATTATTTAGTATATATATTATATGAAATACTTTTTTATATCTCAAATTTTATAATGGGCACCCAAGGAGGGTCATCCCTTTGCTTTTGGTTATAAAATTCAAAATATTCTTTTATCAATCTTGGTCCTGCAATAATATCCCTACCGATAAATAATGTTCCATCTTTTTTGGTTTCAATGCCCCACTTAACTAGTGTTATATATCCTCTTTCAATCTCAATTGCTGTTATGCAACGGGGATGTACACAACTTCCATCATTAAAATAGGGAACTTCCCCCACATCCGGAAACATTGGCCTATGAGTATGACCAGTTATAATCATATGTTTCTTTATATTAGCCCATTTAGTTATCTTATTATCAATAATATCTTTTTTCTTATAATTTTTAGCAGGACTAGCCTTATCCCTTATCCCATGAGATTCTAAGGGTCTCCATAAATTTCTTACTAGAAACTTAGCTAGTCTCCACAATGTATAATTTAAAAAATCCACTTGGTGTCCATGGATAAGAAAAATCTTATTCCCTGTACCCCTTTGTTTTAGTATTATTCCCTCATGTATTTTAATATTATTAAAAAGAGAAATTGTCTTCTTGGTCCTACCATCATAATAACTATATAAGTTTTCTTCTACAAATTTTTTATCCTTTTTTATCATATCATGATTTCCATATATACAATAAAATCTTCCCTCTTTATGAAATTTTGACAACAACCAAAATACATCCTTATGCATATTTAAAATATCCTGAAATTCTTTAACCTCCCAGAGTTCATCCCCATCTCCAATCTCTATATAGATATAATCATTCTTATAATAATGTTCGAGGGCTGTAAAATAACTCCTTTGGTTTTTTGCAAAATTATCATTCCAGGTGCCGTCTCCTCTATGACAATCACTCATTAATACAATATTAGTTAGATCATCAAATATAATTTCCTCTGAAGATTCAAATACCTTTGTTAAGGTATTAAATCCATACAATTTTTCTCCCCCTCAATATACCTTGATTACATTAACTAAAATATTACTATACCATTATCTTAAAGATAATTTTTTATTTTATTAAAATTAGAAAATAATTCTTTTGTTTTTCCGATATTTAAGATATTATAAAAAATTTCTGGAGAAATTTCTTGAATTACCATTATTTTTTCAGGAAAACTATCATAGTCCTTAGTTAGTTCTAGATAGGTGTCACATAAGAACTTGTTTTTTCTTTGTATAAGCCTGTCAGTCTCTGGTTTTCGGGTAAAAGGTTGGCGGGTTTTTGGTTTATGAAAAATAACACTAACAGTGTTTCCTCTTACAATAATATCTTCATTATCCTTATAGCCTGTATTTATTAGACCTTCTACAAAAGCATCCTTCATAGTTTTATCTTTTAGGTTAATCTTTAAATTCATTACCAAATCTGAGGGTTCAGAAAACTCTCCCAGGGAAAATCCTGTTAACCACCAGTGTATATCATGATATCTAAAAAGTACTTTGTCCTTCTTATATAGTGTATAGGACATCTCCAATAAATCCTCATCATCTACACAATAATAAAATGTCCCATTGAAAACACCAGGTATATTTAAGTCTGGTCCTTCTGTTGAATATACTCCTATCTCACAACCGGTACACATTCCATATTGACCTTTCCAAAATTCTATTAACCATCTTTTGCCCCCATAATTAATATATATCGGTTCACAGTCTATTATCATATTTAATGGGGCTGCTGCCTCATCATATAGCCTAAAATATCCCATTTCCCTCTGCCAAGCATCTATTTTGGTATAAAATATATCCTGATAGGGGTCATAGTGATAACCGGCTAAATCTATCTTCTCAAAAATCTCCTCTAATTTAAGCTTTTTAGTAGGCCCCAACTTTACTTTTTTAAGTTTGAAAATATATACTATTAAGAAAAATAATAAAATTACTAAGATTAAAATTAATAAAAAAGATATTTGAAATTCATTAAGGTTTTTCATCATAGTAACCACCTCAAAAACTTATATACAATATAGTATTCACTTGGGATAAATATTGTTAAAACTTCTAAGGACTTCAATTATCTTTTCTATTTCCTTGTTGTTACTATCTCTAAATATAAATTTCCAAATCCAAATAAAAATAAGACCTTCCTTGTTTATATTTTTTATTGGATAAGTTAGGTGAAAAACTGTATTATATATATAGTGTAAACTGGAAAGGATGATTTTCTTATGAGTATTGCAGATAAAATTTTTAAGGAAATGTGTAATAAGATTTTACAGGAAGGTGTTAGTACTGAAGGGGAAAAAGTCAGACCACGCTGGGAAGACGGCTCCTATGCTTATACTATAAAGAAATTTGGAATCATAAATGAATATGATCTATCAATTGAATTTCCTATCATTACCCTTAGGCCCACTGCCTTTAAAAGTGCCATTGATGAAATACTATGGATTTGGCAAAAAAAGAGTAATAATATAAACCACTTAAATTCAAAAATTTGGAATAGTTGGGCAGATAAAGATGGATCCATTGGAAAGGCATATGGATATCAGCTAGGTGTAAAACATAAATACAAAGAGGGAATGATGGACCAGGTAGATAGGGTATTATTTGACCTAAAAAATAATCCAATGTCTAGAAGAATTATGACCAATATTTATGTTCATCAGGACCTTCATGCTATGAATTTATATCCCTGTGCATATTCTATGACCTTTAATGTGGAGGGGGATAGACTAAATGCTATATTAAATCAAAGATCTAGTGACGTATTGGTGGCCAATAATTGGAATGTAATCCAATATGCAGTTCTTCTCCATATGTTTGCACAAGTTAGCGGCTTTAAGCCAGGAAAGCTAATTCATGTTATAGCTGACGCCCATATTTACGATAAGCATATTGATATGGTTAAGGAGCTTATCAAAAGGAAAGAATATCCTGCACCAATATTTAGTATTAATCCAGATATTAAAAATTTCTATGATTTTAAACTAGAGGATTTTCAATTGGAAAATTATAAAGCGGGCAGCCAATTGAAAATACCTGTAGCTATTTAGGGGGTAGAAAAATGATTAGCATGATAGTGGCAATGGATAAAAAAAGAGGTATAGGGAAAAATAATGGTTTGCTTGCCCATATAAAACCTGACCTGGAATATTTTAAAAGGGTTACTGAAGGTCATACAATAATAATGGGATATAATACCTATCTATCTCTTCCTATCCGCCCTTTGCCCAATAGAAAGAATATTGTTATAACTAGAAAAGATATTAAAATAGATGGAACCATTATTTTACACAGTATTGATGATACATTAAAGTGGATTGAAAAATCTAATGAAAAGGAAATCTTTATTTGTGGTGGTGGAAAGATTTATCAACAATTTATGCCCTATGCAGATAAGTTATATATAACCCATATATTTCACAGCTTTGATGCTGATAAATTCTTTCCCCCAATTCCTGACCAATGGAAAATAGTAAGCATCAATGGGGAAAGGGAAAATATTGAACATGAATTTCCCCATATATTTGCTATTTATCAAAGAAAATGATTAATTGTAATTATAGTTATAGCTTTCCTCCCAATTATTAAGTTCATTGTTATTCGGCCTAAAATTATTATAAAATTCATAAAATTTATCAAAGAAATGATAGGAATCACATTGTTCTTGGGGACCCTGTCCCCTTAGATATATTTTTATTTTCCAGTTTTCTTCTGGGCATCGGCCTTCTACAAAGAGCTTTCCAGTACTACTGTCTATTGTCACCCTTTCCACAATTCTGTCCTGGAAATAGGAGTATTCCTTTGAGGGTATTATAATATCTGCAATGTCTTCTTCATTAATTTCCTCCATTTGCTGTATATCCCTATCGGGTAATAATATAGAAATAGTAAGTATATCCTGGTAATTTGTTACCGGCTGGAGCTCATCTTTTTTTATTAATTGATTCTTTAATATATTATTCATATAATTTTTATAGATTTTAGCAGAAGCACTGCTTCCCCCATTTAGCTCTAAATTATCCTCATTTCCCAACCATATTGTGGTAACTATTGGCTTTACGAAGCCCACAAACCATAAATCCTTCTTATTATCTGTTGTCCCTGTCTTCCCTCCATTATAATATGATAAGCGGGCACTAGTTCCTGTCCCTCTACTTACCACATCTATTAAAATATCTTCTATTTGTCCAGAAGTTTCTTCTAATAATACCTGTTCAGTTTTTAATCCCTGTTCCTCCACAGAATAGATAATATCTCCATTGGAGTTCTCCACCTTTTCTATAAAATAAGGTTCCTTATACCAACCTTTATTGGCTATCACCCCATAGGCGCTGGTAAGTTCTAGTGGAGTAATCCCATGGGTCATACCTCCTAAACCTGTTGCAAGCTGATAATCCTCCTTTGCTATTGTGCTAATTCCGTAGCCCTTTATATATTCTAATGCCTTATCCACCCCTAGATAATTCATGATTTTTACTGATGCCACATTGAGGGAATTTACCAATGCCTCCCTGGTGGTTACATATCCAAAATACTTATTTCCATAATTCTTAGGTTTGTAACCATTAAAATCTGCTGGCTCATCTAGGACAATTGTATTGCCGTTTATAAGTCCTTCGTTAATTGCCCCAGCATAGTATAGGGGTTTTATCGTGGAACCAGGTCTTCTAGGTTTATTGGCCATATCAATATCCCTTACTCCACCATAATAAGCTAGAACTTTTCCTGTACTAGGTTCAATGGAAACTAATGCTCCATTAGCTATAACTCCTAGGCCTTTTATTCCGTTTTTCATAGCTATAAGGGCTTGTCCCTGAATGGCTTGATTTAAAGTTGTATATATTTTATAACCACCATTTTCTATTTCGTATAGTGCCAATTTTTCTATTTCTTCCCGGTCTATATCTCTTCCTTGGGATTTTACAATTCTTTCAGAAAAATATTCTATTAATTGTTCTACCACTTTATTGACAAAATGCTGATGGCCTTCTTTGTATTTTCCTCTGAAACCATTATCCTTTTTTTCTAATATTTTTATTTCTTCTCCTTTAGCTTGCTGAGCCTGTTCTTTACTAATATTTCCTACCGCCGCCATTCTATCTAGTACTATTTCCTGCCTTTTCTTGGCCTTATCAAAGTACTTTACTGGATTGTAAGCACTAGGAGCTTGGGCTAGGCCCACTATTAATGCCCCCTCTGCTAGAGTAAGGTCCCACACATCCTTCCCCAAAAAACGTAAACTGGCTTCTTGAACTCCATATACCATTTGTCCCAGATATATTTCATTTAAATACATCTCTAGTATTTTGTCTTTTGAATATTTTCTCTCTAGTTGCAAGGAAAGTAAAAGCTCCTTAATTTTCCTAGTGATTGTTTTTTCATTTGTTAGAAATAAGTTTTTTGCAAGCTGTTGGGTTAAGGTACTTGCTCCCTCCTTAAATTCCCTTTCCTTAATATCTACAAATATAGCCTTAATGAGTCTAATAATATCAAAGCCTGAATGGGAATAAAATCTAGAATCTTCTACTGCAATTACAGCCTCCTGAATATGTTTAGGTATTTTATCTAGTTCAACATAGGTCCTATTTTCATTATATAATTGACCTATTAACTCTCCGTCAGCAGAATATATTAAGCTCTTCTCCTTTGGTCTATATTCGTAGGATGATATATTAAGATTGCTGGAAGAACAGGATGCAAATAATATAAAAATTACTCCTAATAAAACTGCAAATATTATAATTTTTTTATATTTCATAATAATCCCTCTTAACTGAAAAAGTCTTTGTATTTCCATTATGGTCAATTAAATAAATATTATAATGATTCCCCTGCTAAATTGCTGTGCAGAGTCAATAGATCCTTTGGCAAGTCTGCTGTAAATTCCATATAAGTCCCACTTCTGGGCAACTTAAATCCTAAAGCCCTTGAATGAAGGGCTTGTCTATCTATCAAGCTGGAAGCATTATTGTATAGGGTATCACCTATTAATGGATGACCTATATGTTCCATATGGACCCTTATTTGATGAGTTCTACCTGTTTCAAGTTGAATTTCCACCATTGAAGCATTGTGATATTCACCAATCACCTTATAATGGGTTATGGAATTTCGTCCTTCCTCTAATACCCTTCTCATTATATCCCCCTCTTGTACCCGCCCAATGGGAGCATTTATTGTCCCTTCCTTTTCCTTTAAAATACCTTCTACAAAGGCCCAATAAATCTTTTTTACCTTATTTGCTATCATTTGTTCTTGGATATTTTGTTGGGCAAATTTATTTTTACCAATTAAAATAAGGCCTGATGTATCCATATCTAAACGATTAGCAAAGCGAATTTTACATGATATACCAGAACTTGACCAATAATAGGCAATTGCATTAGCAAGGGTATTATTAATATGGCCCCTTGTGGGATGAACTACTATCCCAGGTTCTTTATTAATTAATAAAATATCATGATCCTCATAAACAACATTTATTGGTATAGGATTGGGTACTGCATCTATCTCCTCTTCACCCATTTCCACCATTATAATATCGTCTTCCCAAGCTGTTTTATATAATTTAGTTTCCATATTGTTTAATAGGATATACCCATTATTTTTAATATTTTTAAAAAAACGGGTAGACATTGAATATTCTTTTTTGAGTATTTCCTTTATAGTATCACCAGAGTATTCTGATTTTACTTTATAAATTAGTCTATGATGATTTTCCTTCATATTTTCACATCCGTATTAAATATTAGTCTTTTCTTTATATTATATCATTGAGATTTTATTCCCTATTTTTATCCCAACCTTTTAAAAATGGATAGGGGTTAATGGCCTTATTCTTAATATACATACCAAAATGCAAGTGATCTACAAATTTCCCACTGGTCCCCTCTGGTCCATAACCAGTATTCCCCACATAACCTAAAATATCTTTTTTATTTATTCTATCTCCTGGCTTAAATGCTTTTTCATATCTATCCAAATGGGCATAATAGTAATATATACCATCCTCTCCTAATACTCCAATCCTCCAACCACCTAATTCATTCCAACCTATCTTTTTAACTTTACCATTTCCTACAGAGATTATTGGTATTCCCTTCTCTGCCATAATATCTATTCCTTCATGGGTTCTATCCCCACCATAATCCCGTTTTTCACCCCAGTCATTATCAAAATGATAAGAATAATTTAAAGGAATGGGAAAAGTCTTATCCCTATATATATTTTCGATTTTTTCAAACTTCTTTATTCTCTCTATCAGCTTATCTTTAAACCTATTGTCTTTATAATTTATTAAAGCCTTATCTACCTGATAATTAGTTTCTTCTATGGTGGATATAAATCTTTCAATATCTATATTATTATAATTATTTACATTACTTTCAATATCATTTAAAGCGGCAAAATAAAACCATTCTACATTATATGTTTTTTCTAGGGAAAAGTAAAATTCCATGGCTTCTGATGAGATATCCCTTATATCATAGATCCCTGAAGATATATAAAAAATCTTATTTATAAACATCAATAATAGTAAAATAGCCAATAAGAAAAATAATAGATAGAATTTAAAAATATTTCTATTTCTTCTTAAACCCCTTCTTCTAACCAACTAGTAATATCCTCCATACTATTAATTAACTACTCTGTTATTCCAATATTATTCTAGTGTAACAAAAAAATACCTCCAATATTTGGAGGTATGGATAGCCCAAAATGCCGTCCCCTATATTTTGAGTGCCTAGCCTTGACTAGGTGGGTGTTCTGTTTAAATATTCTGCCTTCCTTTATACTAAGGCTTGACATCTAATTTAAAACCCAAACCCCCAAAATAATGATGTAGGTTCAAAATAATAGGGATCATTTCGAACATCTCAGGAGTTATGTCAACTATCTTTCTTAGCTTTATTCTAGCAAATAAAGAGCAAAATTTCAAGGTGTAATTTTTTGTAAATAAGTTGAATTTATCCTTCTATTTTTTTGTCAATATAGATAGGGCAATGGTTGGTTCCCATTATTTCAGTAAGTATTTCTCCCTCTTTTCAATTTTATGAAGTTCTCCGATACAAAGAAATAATCTATTGCCGATATTTTTTAAACCACCATTAAAGGGATAACTCCATCAAAAATACTTAATAATATCTGGATAAATATCTATAGGTATTAATATGCCAATTGTTCTTCTAATATCCTATTGCTGAATCCTTTATAATAAACTAATCTTTTCCAGTTACATTCCAAGAATAGATTTTTAATTATTTTCTTCTTTAAACTCTTTATTAAAAAAACTTCTTAGTTTAAGAAGTAGTCATGGTGGGGCGTACAGGGCTCGAACCTGTGACTTTCACCACGTCAAGATGACACTCTACCAGCTGAGTTAACGCCCCTGATATGGAGCGAGTAAGGAGAATCGAACTCCCGTAGCCGGCTTGGGAAGCCGGTGCTCTACCACTGAGCTATACTCGCCAATATAAATGATATAATCATTTTAACAAAAATATGTATTATTGGCAATGTCTTTCATAGATTTCTCTTAAATTTATGAGTGGTAAAGTGTTTTTATTTAATAGCTTACTTATAGTATAATAAAACAAATTAGAAGTAAAAGGGTGAATATATATGAATATAGATGAAATAAGAAGGAAGATTCTAGGATATTCTAAAGATTTTCAAGGGAATTATAAGTATTATGCTATCCTAGTGCCCATGATAAAAATAAACCATGAACTTCACCTGCTTTTTGAAGTCCGGTCCAGTGAATTAAAGAGACAGCCGGGAGAAATATGTTTTCCTGGTGGAAAAAAAGAATTAAATGAAACTTTTGAAGAAACTGCTATTAGAGAAACTATAGAAGAATTAAATATAAGTAGTGATAATATTGAAGTTATTGGGGAATTGCCCTCAGTAAGTACCCATTATAATAATATTATTAGACCTTTTGCTGCAACTTTAAAAGATATAGATATTAAAAATATTAACTATAATAAGGGAGAAGTGGATAATATCTTTACTGTTCCGTTGGACTTTTTTTTAAATAATTCTCCCCAACAATACTATATAATAACTGAGCCAAATCCCCAGGAAGGTTTTCCATATCACTTGCTGCCTAATGGTGAAGATTATCCTTGGTTTAAAGGCAAATACCATGTATATTTTTATCAATATGAAAGCTATGTCATTTGGGGTTTAACAGCTAAAACCATTCTGAATTTGGTGGAAATTTTAAAATAATTTTTTTAAATTTGGCCTCCTATGGATATATGGAATTTAATAATTGTATATCTTTTTTATATAGTACTAAACTATATTAGGAGGTGAATTTATGGGCAAAAAAAGACCTTTAGTACCAGCAGCCCGAGAAGCTTTAGATAAAATGAAGGTGGAATTTTCCAATGAATTTAGTTTGGAATTAGATGGGGAATACAAAGGGAATAAAACTTCTAAATTAAATGGATATATTGGTGGTCCAATAGGTGGTATGATGACTAGAAAAGCCATTGAAGAATTTGAAAAAAACCTTATTAATAAAAAATAATCTCCATCAAAACTACCCGCTAAGCGGGTAGTTTTAGGTTAAAGTTTTTATTTTTAGACAACCTTTAATTTTGAATACTCTTTTTTAATATTTTTTCAGGATATATTTTAGGACTATATTTTTTATTAGAACTTTCTAAATTCTCAAAGGCAGTAGAAATCATAAGTTTTATCCTATTTAATTGATTTACTTCACTGGCACCAGGATCATAATCAATGGCGACTATATTAGTGCCTGGATATAATCTTTTTAATTCCTTAATCATACCTTTACCAGTAACATGGTTTGGTAAACAAGCAAAGGGCTGCATACATATAATATTTTTTGCACCACTTTGAATTAGTTCTACCATTTCCCCAGTTAAAAACCAACCTTCCCCTGTACTATGTCCTAGGGAAACAATAGATGAAGCTCCCTTTGCTATTTCCTCTATCTTTTTAGGCACGATAAATCTTTTGCTGTTTTTTAATGCCTTCCTAAGGTTACTTCTATAAAACTCCATAATATTTATTGCAAATTTCCCTAATAATTGTGACTTTTTTGTACCTGATAGATATCTATATTTAAAGTCACTATTAAAGGCACTATATAGTAAAAAGTCTGTAAGTCCAGGCATTACAGCCTCAGCCCCCTCAGCTTCCACTAAATCAACTACATTATTATTTGCAGTAGGATGAAATTTTACTAAAATCTCTCCTACTAATCCCACTTTTGGTTTTTTTTCATTTGTTATTTCCAGTTCATCAAATTCCCTTACTATATTTTTTATATTATCCTTAAAGGTCTTTATTCTCCAATCCTTTAAGGAATTCATACAGATTTCCACCCATTTTTTATAGAGATTATTAGCAGATCCTTTAATTTTTTCATAAGGTCTGACCCTATATAAGACATTCATAAACAAATCCCCATATATTAGGGCCATCATTGCCCTATGCAACAATCCGATAGAATATTTAAACCCAGGATTTTTCTCTATGCCTACAGCATTTAATGATATTACAGGTATATTTTTAAAACCTGCATCTATTATTGCCTTTCTTAAAAATCCAATATAATTTGTTGCCCTACAGCCTCCACCTGTTTGAGATATTAAAACTGATGTGTTTTGCAAGTCATATTTCCCAGATTTAAGGGCTTCAATTAGTTGGCCGATTACAATTATAGCAGGAAAACAAGCATCATTGTTAACATATTTTAAACCAATATCTATTGCTTTGTGATCAATAGATGGTAGAACTTCCATATTATATCCAGATAAATTAAATGCCTTTTGCAAAAATTGAAAGTGCATCGGGGACATCTGAGGAACTAATATCGTGTGCTTTCTTCTCATATCTTCTGTGAAAATTAGTTTTCTAAAGCTACTATCCACCTTTTTAAGCTTTTTATTATTCCTTTCCCGTTCTAATATTGTGGCTTGTAGTGACCTTAATCTAATTCTTGCTGCCCCTAAATTATTTCCTTCATCAATTTTAATAGTTGTATAGACCTTGGAGTTTGCCTTCAAGATATCCTCCACCTGGTCTGTTGTAACCGCATCTAGCCCACAGCCGAAGGAATTTAATTGGACTAATTCCAAATCCTCTTGGGTGGATACAAAGCTAGCAGCTGCATATAATCTTGAGTGATAGGCCCATTGATCTACTACCCTTAAGGGTCTTTCTACTTCCCCAAGATGGGAAATTGAATCCTCTGTAAGGACAGCAAAGCCTAAGGAATTTATCATTTCAGGTATACCATGATTTATTTGGGGGTCTATATGGTAGGGTCTGCCGGCTAATACTATTCCCTTTATACCCTTTTTCCTCATCTCTTTTATAGCTCTTTCCCCTGATTCTTGAATGTCCTTATTAAAAGCTTTTTGTTCCCTATAGGCCTTTCTTACAGCTTCTTCAATTTCTCTTTTGGATATTTTAAAGTAGCTAAATTCTTCTGATAACCTCTTAACCATCCTTCTTTCATTATCATAGGGTAGAAAGGGTTTCATATATAATATATCCTTCTCCCTTAAAATATCCACATTATTATCTATAACTTCTGGATAGGAGATTACAATTGGACAATTATAATGATTGTCTGCCCCTTCCTGCTCCTTTTGTTCGTGAGTAATGGAGGGATAAAAAATAAACTTAATATCCTTGTTTACCAGATCCATAATATGGCCATGGACCATTTTGCCAGGATAGCATACAGATTCTGAAGGAATGGTTTCAATTCCTTTTTCATAGGTTTTAGCAGTGGATCTTTCTGATAGTTCCACTCTAAATTCCAGCTCAGTAAATAGGGTATGCCAAAAAGGATAATTCTCATATATATTAAGCACTCTAGGAATACCCACCACTCCTCTAGAGGCTTGGTCTATTGACAAGGGTTTATATTTAAATAGTCTATTATATTTATATTTATAGATATTAGGCAGAGACTTACTATCTTCTTGTTTTCCCTCACCCTTTTCACATCTATTCCCAGAGATGAATTTTTTCCCATTGTTAAAAATATTTATGGTCAAAAGACAATTATTTGGGCATAGACCACATCTAGAAATCTTAGTTCTAAAGTCAAAACTTTCTAATTGTTTCCTATTCAACAAAGATGTCCTATGACCTTCTATATATCTTTCTCGGGAAATCAAGGCAGCACCAAAAGCCCCCATAATTCCAGCAATATCCGGCCTGATTACTTCCCTTTCTGAAAGTAATTCAAAACTTCTAAGAACAGCGTCATTATAAAAAGTTCCACCTTGAACTACTATTTTTTCTCCTAATTCCCGGGGATTTTTAACTTTGATTACCTTATATAGGGCATTTTTAATAACTGAATAGGATAGACCAGCAGAGATATCTCCTATTGTAGCCCCTTCCTTTTGGGATTGTTTTACCTTTGAATTCATAAAAACAGTACACCTAGAGCCTAAATCTACTGGATACTCAGCTGTTAATGCTTCAGAGGCAAACTCTTCTATGGTCATTCCTAAAGATTCGGCAAAGGTATCTAGAAAGGAACCACAACCAGCAGAACATGCCTCGTTAAGAAAAATTCTGTCAATCACCCCATCTTTAATCTTTAAACATTTCATGTCTTGGCCACCAATATCTAATATAAAGTCCACCCCTGGACAGAAAAATTCAGCAGCCTTATAATGGGCAATTGTTTCGATTTCTCCTATATCCACATTTAATGCAGATTTTATCAAACTTTCTCCATAACCAGTTACAGTTGCATTAACTAGATTTACTTCTGAAGGCAATATTTCATATAATTCCTTTAGTATTTTTATTGTGGAATTAAGGGGACTTCCCCCATTGCTCCCATAATATGTGTATACTAAAGAGCCTTCTTCATCAATTAAAGCCGCCTTAGTAGTGGTAGAACCTGCATCTATACCTAAATAGCAATTGCCTTTTATGGTTTTTATATCTTTTCTCTTTACAGAATTCTTACTATGTCTTTTTTTAAATTCATCATAGTTATTTTCTATTGAAAATAGAGGGGCTAATCGAACAGAATCTGAAATATGGAATTCATCAAATTTATTTAGATTTTCAAAAAGTTCCTGAAAATTCATTAAATTTTCTTCCCTAGATGCAAGGGCAGCACCTATTGCAACATATAGCTGGGAGTTTTCAGGAAAGATTATTTGTTCCTCCTCTAATTTTAGCACCTCTATAAATCTATTTCTTAACTCCGATAGGAAATACAAAGGTCCTCCCAAAAAAGCTATATTTCCTCTAATAGGCCGGCCACATGCCAGCCCACTGATAGTCTGTATTACAATGGCCTGAAGTACTGAAACAGCAATATCTTCCTTTGCAACACCCTCATTTAAAAGAGGTTGAACATCTGTTTTGGCAAACACCCCACACCTTGCAGCTATAGGATATATAGTATTGTAATTTTTTGCCAATCCATTTAAACCCATAGTATCAACTTTAAGGAGTGATGCCATTTGATCTATAAATGACCCAGTACCCCCGGCACAGGTTCCATTCATCCTTTGTTCTATTCCATCTTTAAAATAAGTGATCTTTGCATCTTCCCCACCAAGTTCAATGGCAACATCAGTTTGAGGATTAAATGTTTTTATGGCCTTAGTGGAAGCCACCACTTCCTGGACAAAAGATATATTTAGATCTTTAGCAATTCCCATGCCTGCAGACCCGGTAATCATTATAGTAAATTTTGAAGATTTTAAAATACTCCAACTATCCTGTACCATTCTATATAGCTTTTTCTTAATATCAGAATAATGCCTTTCGTATTTACTAAATATTAACTCCAAATTACTATTAAGGATAACCAATTTTATTGTTGTAGAGCCAATATCAATACCAACATGGAAAATATTATTCATCTAGACTGCAGTATTGCTGCCTTTCCCCCCTCTTACTAATTAAATATTTATGTAGTAGTTATGTAATTATATCATAACTCTATTTTTTTTACATTCAATGACTATATAGTTATATTATTCATACCATAAATTAAGAACCACTCTCTATTTAACTGATAATTAAACAGGAAAAATATACTTTCTTTCAAAAAAGCATAAAGAACAGTCTTTTTGTTTTGAATACAAAAATAAACTGTCCTTTATACTCCCTATCCATTCTTTATTTTTTTAAATTATCTAGTCTATTTAATATGCTTTCTTTTCCCAACACAGTAATTATTTTCATTAAATCTGGTCCCTGCATTTGACCGGTAAGCATTATTCGCACAGGCATAAATAGATTTTTACCCTTAATTCCCTTTTCTTTTTGAATTTCCTTAAATATATCTCTAGCTGCTTGGGGGTTTAAATCTTTAGTAGAAGCAATCTTCTCCTTCAAAGCTTCTACTAGAATAGGTATTTGTTCTCCCTGGAGTATTTTTTCACATTCCTGGTTTTCAAAAATAATTTCATCTTTAAAGAAAAGTTCTGCCCTTTCAGGAATTTCAGATAATATAGAAATCTTATCCTTTAATGATTCTACCATCATCTCTATCCAGTCATAGCGATTTTCTATATCTTCCTTAGTAATATATCCTGAATCTAATAGATATGGTATAGATAGTTGGGTTATTCTTTCAGTAGTGGCCCCTCTGATATAGTGACCATTCATCCATTTAAGTTTGTTTACATCAAAAACAGCACCTGACTTATTAACCCTTTCTAAATCAAATAACTCTATTAATTCTTCCATAGATAGTATTTCTTCGTCCTTGCCGGGACTCCATCCTAAAAGTGCGATATAATTAACTAGGGCCTCTGGTAAGTAACCTTTTTTTATAAAATCTTCAACTGCCACATCTCCATGTCGTTTACTTAGTTTTTTTCCATCCTGGTTTAATATATTTGGTAGATGGACATATTTGGGACTTTCCCAACCAAATCCTTCATAAAGCAATACATGTTTTGGTGTTGAAGGAAGCCATTCTTCCCCTCTTATTATATGGGTAATACCCATTAGATGATCATCTACAACTACTGCAAAATGATAGGTGGGGTAACCATCTGATTTTATCAAAACCTGATCGTCTAGATCTTCCGTATTTACCTTTATATGACCTCTAATAATATCATCAAATTCCACTATCCTATTTTGGGGTAATTTTAAACGTATAACATATTCTAAACCTTTATTTATTTTTTCTTCTACCTCTTTTTTACTTAGTTCTCTACAGTGACCATCATATTTTGAAAACTCCCCTTTTGCCTTTTGTTCCTCCCTTAGCTCTTCCAACCTGTCCTTTGAACAAAAACAATAATAAGCCCACCCATTTTCTATTAATCTTTCTATATACTTCTTATATATTAAAAGACGTTGGGATTGGATATAAGGACCTTTTTCTCCCCTTTGGTCTATTTTATCATTATTTATAAAGGGACCTTCATCATGATGAATTCCTACCCAATTCATAGAGTTAATTAAACCTTCAATAGCTCCCTCTACTAATCTATTTTGATCAGTATCTTCAATTCTTAAAACCATTGAACCCCCTAGCTTTTTTGCAAATAAGTAATTATATAGTGCTGTTCTCAATCCACCAATATGTAAAAAACCTGTAGGACTGGGTGCAAACCTAACTTTTACCATATTAATTCCTCCTTATAATGACAATATTCTATCATCTACTCCTTATATTTTCAATTAATTAATATTTTATTAAAATAATAAAAAATACCTCCAAGTAGACAATTAAATTTAATTAGACTATCTACATTAGAAGTATTATATCACCTATAGGGGTGGTTTAATAATGTAAAATAATACTTTTAAGCTAATCCCGATAATACAGATACCCTTACTATTATGCCTAAGAAGGTGCCATCTTCCCCTATTACTGCAATAGGATAATTTGTAACTGCTGCCTTAGGAATTAAATCTTGTACATAATCCTCTGGATCTGCTGTAAAATAATCATTTTTTAAGATGTCTTTCAGAGATTTTTTTTCTTTAATAGCATTAATAGTATCATCAATGGTAACAATTCCCTCTAGCTTTCTGTTTTCCCCCACCACAAAAAGACTGGATAACCCATTTGACCTCATTTCACGCATTGCCACATTTAACCCATCCTTAACGGACATTATTGCAGTGGTTTTCTGCATGATGTGTTTTGCCTGGAAAACCTTTGACCGGTCAATATCACGAACAAAGTCTTCTATATATTGATTGGAGGGATTTTCTAATATTTCCTCAGGAGTACCAATTTGCACGATTTCTCCATCCTTCATTACTGCAACCCTATCTCCTATTTTAAAGGCTTCATTTACATCATGGGTAATAAATATAATTGTCTTTTTTAATTTAGCCTGCAAATCTAATAATTCTAACTGCATTTCTCTACGGATTAGTGGGTCTAGAGCACTAAAAGGCTCATCCATCAATAAAATATCTGGATCATTAGCCAATGCCCGTGCAAGACCAACTCTTTGCTGCATGCCACCACTAAGTTGATGGGGCAAAGAGTTTTCCCAGCCCTCTAGGCCAACACTTTTTATGGCTTCTTCTGCAATCTTTCTTCTCTCATCCTTTGGAACCTTTTTAATTTCCAGCCCGTACTCTACATTTGACTGTATTGTTCTATGGGTGAATAAACCAAAACTCTGAAATACCATAGCCATTTTATCCTGTCTAAACTTTTTAAGTTGGTTTTTATCATATTTTAATATATCTTCTCCATCCACAAAAATACTTCCTTTAGTGGGTTTATTTAAAAGGTTTAGGCATCTTATTAGGGTAGACTTTCCACTTCCGGATAAACCCATAATAACGAATGTTTCCCCTTCCTTAACTTCAAAGGAAGCATTATTTACCCCTATTGCACTCCCTGTTATCTTTAGAATTTCATCTTTAGATTTTCCCTGTTCTAATAGCCTTAAAGCTTCCTTTGTATTTCTTCCGAATATTTTATATAAATTTTCCACTCTTATTTTAGTTGGCATAATAAAACTCCTACCTTCTATATTTATTATTCTGATGATTCTGGATATCTAAATTTTTCTGCCATTCCTTGAGTTATTCTATCTAGGATAACCGCCATAATCACAATACTTATCCCTGCTTCAAACCCCATAGCTATATCAATTTGATTAATTGATTTTATTACATTCAATCCCAATCCTCTAGCCCCTACCATAGAAGTTGTTACCACCATAGAAATAGCCATCATAATGGTTTGATTTATTCCTGTCATAATAGTAGGTAGAGCTTGGGGTAATTCCACCTTAAATAATGTCTGCCATCTGGAGGATCCAAAGGATAGTGCTGCTTCTTTCATTTCCTTAGGAACACTTCTAATGGCAAGGTTAGTTAGTCTTAGGACCGGCGGGATTGCATATATAGTTGTTGCGAAAACAGCTGGTACTAAGCCTAAGCTAAAAAGCATAATTGCTGGTATTAAGTAAACAAAACTTGGCATGGTCTGCATTGCATCCAATATTGGTTTCAAAATCATTTCTAGTTTATTGCTATAAGCAGTAAGAATACCTGCAGGAATTCCAATAATCAATGAAATTATTACTGCAGATATTACAAGGGCTAATGTGGTCATTAATTCTTCCCATAGACCAAAGGTCCCTATTAAGAATATGGTTGCTGAATATAATAATCCTGTTTTCCAGTTTTTTATTCGCCAACCTAATATAAATACTAAAGCAATAAACAGCCACCAAGGGATTAGCAATAATAATTTTTCCACATTTAGTAATAAGGCTAAAGACACTTTTTTTATCAATTCAAAAAATCCATCAAAATTTAATTTAGCCCATCTTACAAATTGGTCCACATAAATCCCTAACTCAAATTTTAAAGCACTTGGAAAATCTCCCATAATATAGACTGTCATTAAATCCAACAGCCTTTTTCACCTCATTCCTTTATATAACTATAGTATTAATCAATTTTAAATGTAATATGAACAAATGAAGAAGATTTCAACATTTGTTCATATTATTTTAAATAAATAATTTATCTTAATATATTATTTTATAGCTTCTTTCACCTTTTCTATCACATCTGCTGGTGCCCAATCAGCCCATAGTTCCTCATTTTCTCTTAAAAACCATTTGGCTGTTTCATCAACATCTTTATTGTCTTGCAAATATAATAGTGCCTCATTTGTTAAATCCTTACTGGTCTTATAATTTGACAGAAATTCAACTACCTCTGGAGCCTTTTCCTTCATTCCCTTATGCACCGCCACTGTTACATTAACTGATGGCCATTCACAAGCATATCCAGCCTCTTCGCTCCATAATTCATCTGAATATGGTTCATCCTCTAATAAAGTTAAGTCATATTTTGCCATTACCCATTCAGGTTCCCAATAGTATCCAACCCATGGTTCACCATTCTCAAATGAGGTACCTAATGATACTGCAAGACCTGATGAAGAGCCAGGGCTGAAATAATTAAAGGTTTTACCTAATTCATAGGTATCAAATTTTTTTCTTAATATATTATCCACTTCCCAACCTGAGGGAGAACCGTAGATTCTGCCCTTAGAAGGGTCTTCTTCATCCTTAAATAACTCTTTATACTTAGGTAAATCCTTAACAGTTTTTAAATCTGGAGCCATTGGTTCAATTCCTCTTTCTGGATCTCCTTCAATCACATAGGTTGGAACATATAATCCCTGTCTGTTATCATCAAAGTTTGTAGAAACCTCTATAATATCTCCATTTTCTATTGCTGGTTCATATACATCTACAATGTTTTGTACCCAAGCTTCCATATAGATATCAATATCTCCATTTACTAAGCCTGTAAATGTCACTGGGGTAGTGCCAGAAATTATATCTGTCTTGTAGCCAAATCCTTCTTCAATAAATATCTTGGCTACAGAATTATGAAATTGTATACTTTCCCATTGTGCATCTGCTAAGACAAGGGTGTCCTTTTTCTCTGAAGCATCTTCTCCATTAGAGCATGCTGAAAATATCAGTAAAAGTAAACTCAATATAACTATTGTAGTTATTCTCTTCTTGCTCTTCATAATAAAATCCATAATTATCCTCCCTTATTTTTACTGCTATCTGATAAAGTCACAACCTAAATATATATACGGGTTGTAACTTCTGACCATTATACCAATATTTTTTTTCATTGTCAATAAAAATAAGGTGCATTTTTTGCAACAGAAATGGCTTTTATTGTAAACCCTATTGTTATGAATTCTATTCATTATTACCATGTATCCTTCCAATCTACAAATTTATAAGTTATAAAAGGGATTCAAAAATATAAAAATATCGGCTTTACAAAGCCGATATTTTTATATTTTATCTAGAAATAATTAATATTGTTTAGACTTAAAATACTCTTTTGAGGATTTATATTTGGATATAGAATATCCTCCAGCCTTTAATTGGGAATCATAAGATGTATCTACAATTCTCCATTTCCCATTTATATAAACCTCATTCCAAGCATGATACCCTTCAACATTTGAAGATTCTCCTTTAATTAGTTTTGTTGGTACTCCTACACTTCTAAGCATTGCGGCAAAGAGAGATGCAAAATCATAGCAGATTCCTTTTTTACTACTATAGGTAGTATTAATATTTGGAATATATCCGCTGGGAAGTTTTGTAATAGAACTATCATATCTTATATTATTAACAATATAATTATAAATCTTATCTATCTTTTTTTGATCACTTAAACCTTTAGTTAGTGATTTAGCTTTTTTAATGGCAGCCATTGAATTATTCCAATTTATCATTTGAACAGATGTGAGATATTTTGCATTTGGATTGGAGGACTTTACTTCAACTTCTTTGGTAAGTACATATTTGTATTCATTTCCCCCAATATTTTCCATTATGCTTATCTTATACAATCCATCCCCTAATTGCAGGGGAAAGCTTTGATAGGAGTTGTCCCCTTTTAAATCGTAAGTATATCTGTCACTTCCTTTGACAACCATTACCTTTAACTTTATATCACTTAAATATTTTGCCTTAAAGGAACCACTATTGGCATTACTTGTATCTATTTTAGGACTCCCGTCAACTTTCTTAGACTCTTCCTTTACTTGTACTGCTGTATTTTCTTTAGTAGAATTATTTGGTTTAGTACTTGAACTTTCCTTCTTTTTCTCAGTCTTCACATTAATAGTCTTTTCCTTATTTGCCTGTACACTTTTTTTATTTAATTCAGTACCATTTGAATTGTTACCTTTAGTTTGGTCAACAAGCTTGTCCTCTTTTTGAACCTCGTTCATCTCTGTAGCATTAGCTTTTTCATCCTGCTCTATTGTTTTATTTTCTTCTTCTTTTCCCATAATGTTTTGTTCTAATTTGCCACTTGCTTCAATATGATTTTCGAAACTCTCTTCATTATTATTATTTATAGAATAATTTTCTTGGGCATATACAAAACTAAATGATGAAATAGCCATAATTAATAAAATTGTTATAATTTTGCGCATAAAAATGCTCCCCCTTTCGGCAGTCTGGCTACCATACATATAAAATGCTTAGGCCCTTAGACTTTGCGCCCCAATTTTTCAATTGGTTTGCCATTATCGCTTGAAAAGCAAAATTGTTTTATTATTTAGTTTTTTTTAATTATATACTATATTTTCCATTTTGGGAATACTAAATTGATAAATTTTTACATTATTTTCCCTTAACCGTTAATTTATTACCCTCTTTTTAAAAAATTAATCAAAAAATACCTCAAAGTAGATAATCTAATTTAATTGAACTATCTACTTTGGAAGTATTATATTAGAATTAACCTATTTACCATTAGACAATCATAATATAGGATAAATACTCCATTAATTTTAAATTAGATTTAATTGACTATCCATTGTCTAAATCCTAAATGCAGTTTTTTCCTATATCTTCTTTTTCAGCTTTTTTCTTTTTACAGTGTCTAATATTTTTTTTCTAAGACGGATGCTATCTGGTGTAATCTCTACTAACTCATCATTATCAATAAATTCTAAGGCTTCTTCTAAGCTGAAAATAATGGGGGGGGATAATTTAAGAGCATCATCTGACCCAGAAGCTCTAACATTTGTTAATTGTTTTTTCTTGCATACATTAACTTCTATGTCTCCTGCCCGAGTATTTTCCCCTACTATCATTCCTTCATATACTTTAGTACCGGGTTTTATAAATAATGCTCCCCTTTCCTCGGCATGAAACATTCCATATACTATGGATTCTCCTGCCTCTGTAGCTACTAATGAGCCCTGGGACCTTATTGATATCTCTCCTTTATAAATTCCATATCCATCAAAGGTGGTATTTATTATTCCATGTCCCTTTGTATCTGTCATAAATTTAGAGCGATAACCTATTAGACCTCGGGTAGGTATGGAGAATTCTAATCGAGAATATCCCCCTTTTAGTTGAATCATGTTTAATAATTCTCCCTTTCTACTTCCCAGCCTTTCGATTATTGAACCTACAAATTCTTCTGGTGCGTCAATTGAAACAATTTCCATAGGTTCATGTTTCTTACCATCAATAGTCTTATACAAAACTTCTGGCTTAGAAACTAAGAATTCATATCCTTCCCTTCTCATATTCTCTATTAGAATGGATAGATGTAATTCCCCTCTTCCTGAAACCTTTATAGTATCCGGTGAATCTGTCTCCTCAACTTTAATACTAATATCTGTTTGTAATTCTCTAAATAATCTTTCCCTTAATTGCCTAGAGGTTACAAATTCCCCCTCCTGACCTGCAAAAGGACCATCGTTAACTGAGAAGTTCATTGAAATTGTAGGTTGGGAAATCTTTACAAAAGGTAATGTTTCTGGTTGACTTACATCACATATGGTGTCGCCTATTTGGATACCCTCTATGCCCATTACTGCTACAATATCACCAATTTTGGCCTGGGAAATTTCATTTCTATTAAGCCCCTCAAATTCAAATAATTTAGTTACCTTAACCTTCCTTTCCCTTTCTGGATACTGCTCATTTACAATAACTACCTCCTGATTTGTATAAATGGAGCCTCTCTCCACTTTGCCTATTCCTATACGGCCTACATAATTATCATAATCTATTGTGGATATTAAAACCTGGGTAGGTCCATCAGGATCCCCTGTAGGAGCGGGTATATAATCAATAATGGTTTCAAATAGAGGCACCATGTCTTCTCCCTCTTTCGTCCATTCAAAGGAAGATGTGCCATTTCTTGCTGAAGCATATATAAAAGGACAATCTAATTGTTTCTCAGTAGCATCTAATTCAATAAATAAGTCTAGTACCTCATCTATTACCTCCACAGGTCTTGCATCCGGCCTATCTATTTTATTAATACAAACTACAACCGGGAGTTCTAATTCTAAAGCCTTTTTTAATACAAATTTGGTTTGTGGCATTGGTCCCTCAAAGGCATCCACCAATAGCACCACTCCATTTACCATTTTTAATACCCTTTCCACTTCACCGCCAAAATCCGCATGACCTGGTGTATCTATTATATTTATCTTTATATTTTTATAACTTATAGCAGTATTTTTAGAAAGAATGGTAATACCCCTTTCCCTCTCTATATCATTAGAATCCATTATTCTATCCTGAATAATTTGATTTTTTCTAAATATTCCACTTTGTTTTAAAAGTTGATCAACCAATGTTGTTTTCCCATGGTCAACATGGGCAATTATTGCAATATTTCTTATGTCTTCCCTTGCTTCTACCATATAATACCTACTTTCTATAAATGTTTGCTGACTAAATAACATAATATATAATATCATTTTTTCTAAAAAAACTAAATATATGATATAATATTTTTTTATTATATATTTTATATAAATAATATATTAGGAAGATGATTAAATGAAAAGTAAAAAAAATTTCTATTTAAAAATTGCTGTATTATTATTTCTGGGCTTTTTCATATGTGCCCTTGGTATGATATTGATGATTTATGCAAATCTTGGAGCAGATCCCTGGTCCACCTTTCAAAAAGGACTAAGTGACACTACTGGCATAAGTATTGGAAAGATATCACAAATTGTTGGATTGATTATAATTATTATAAATATTTCCTTAAAAATAGTGCCAGGAATAGCAACTGTCTTAAATATGTATTTTATAGGTTTTTTCATGGATATAATTGAAAACACAGGTATTATCACTATTCCTTCCACATTTTTAGTAAGAATATTTTTTCTACTCTTAGGTATGTTGTTATTTAATGGGGGTATTTGGATATATTTACAAAACGGTTTAGGTGCTGGCCCTAGAGATGGACTTATGTTAGGACTTACAAAAAAATTAAATCTTTCTATCACTATTATAAAAACTAGCATAGAAGTTACAGTATTGGTTATTGGTGTCTTATTAGGGGGCCCTCTAGGTATTGGAACTGTAACAGCAGCATTAGGTGGTGGATATTTATTGGATAAAATTTTTCAAATTGCCAAATTTGATTCAAAAAATACCTATCAAAGAACTTTTATGGATGAATGGGAAAGTATTAAAAAAGTCTTAAAAAAAGAAAAGATTCAGGGAAAGCAACAGCAATTATAAAAGAAGATTATATCACCTTTAGTCACTATTTTATCTATCCATCATAGTATATATTGATATTTGATTTTAAAGGTGGTGTTTTAAATTTTTAATTTTCATTGTTGCTCCAATGCAATAGCTTATATAAATGGTGGGCCACTTGCACCAAAGATATGTGGAGTTGTCACCTTTCATGATGTTATGGGTGGTGTAATAGTGTCTATCAATGTAAACAATCTTCCTAAATATAAGCCAGGGCTAGGAAAACAAGAGCCTATAGGGCCCCATGGCTTTCATATACATGAAAATGGAACCTGTGCCGTTGGTGATCCCAAAGATCCTTTTCAAGCTGCTGGAGGTCATTGGAACCCGGGCAATCAACCTCATGGAAATCATGCAGGAGACTTTCCCGTGCTTTTCTCAAACGATGGTTATTCCAGTATGTGTTTTTTTACAAATAGATTTAATAGCCAAGATATTATAGGAAGGTCAATTATTATTCATGAAAATCCTGATGATTATCGCACACAGCCAGCAGGAAACTCTGGAAAGCGTCTTGCATGTGGTGTTATAAAACCTCTATAACAAAAGGGCTTCCAATTGGTGGAAGCCTCCCTTTTTTTATTGTGCTTCTTCCCGTACCATTAGACAATAAGGGTTACAGAGACAATAATAGATATGCATCTTAAGGCATGTATTCCACCCCTAAATATGCTTCTATTCCCTCAGGAAGCCTGCTATCTTCCTAAGGACTTCCTCTAGCACTAGCCATCCTTTAATTCTAGCAATGAATAAAATTTTTCCATCACTTCTCTGTATTGGAGTTCTTTTTAGTCTTGTTCTATAATTTATATTAATAAAGGGGGTTATTGGAATTCCATTAAGGATTAATACACCAGTATCATAATGACTGAATATTATTTTCTCTGCTACCTTGTTATATATACCTCTAGGATAGGAAAAATGGCACACCTTATTATTTAACCTATTCTCTATTTCTTCTTTAGATTTTTTTATCTCAAAGGCTAGCTGGTCTTCTTCAAGCTTATCCAAATCTAAATGATGTTGGGTATGGGAACCAATTTCTACAAGATTATTCTCCTTTAATTTCAAAATCTGCTGCCAGCTCAATAAATCACTTTTCCCCAAATCTTTATCCCACCAAAAGACTTTATTGTGATCAATATAACCTGGCACTAAATATAAAATAGAAGGGAAGCCATATTGATATAAAATTGGAAAGGCATTAGTAATATAGTCTTCATAACCATCGTCAAAGGACAATACTATATGTCTGCCTTTTATTTTATTATCTTTTATTTTTCTAAAAACCTCATCCATTGTTAATAATGAATAGCCTTTTCTTTTTAAATATCTCATCTGCCACTTAAAATCCTTTTCTTTAACTGAAAGTTCCTTTTTCACTTTATCATTTACCCTATGGTACATAAGAATAATAATTTCCTCATTTTCCCTATTCACCATCCTATAAAGAATTCCAAAGGGTAATATAATGTATTTAATTATTTTATGAATAAAAAATTTCATGGCCTACTCCATATATCCATATTTAATTATCATAAATAACTTGATTATTAACACTTCATAATTCTTTTATAACATCTGCAAAAATAACACTTTAGAAAAGTCTTCTCAACTAAATTAAAACCTTTTTCTTCAGTTTTTTGGGTTAATCCTGTTTGTTCCATACCCAATGCAATATATAAATCTTCATAACCCAAGCTATAAAGATTGTATATTAAATCCTTCAATAAATAATCCCATACTTTTAATAACTCCTTGTAGTCCATTATAGTTATATCATAGATTATTGCCCCATTTTTACTAATATTTTTTTTCTCTTTTACATTCCCTAATTCAACAACACTAACGCCTACCCAAAAGTAGCAAATAATTGTATTTTCCCTTTTCACTAAAAAGAATTTGTGTCTTATGGATAATCTTCTTGTTATACTACTAGCCTTTTCTCCCGTAATATCCATAATAAGTTTTAAACCATTAATAGATACTTCCTCCAAAATATAAGAAGTTTGTGAATGATTCTTTATATTTATTTTTTTTAATTTACCATATAGAATATTACATTCTTCATTTCTATATAAGGGGCTTATTATTTTCAATAAAAGATAGTGTGCACCTTTTCTCTGGGCCTTTTTTAGATTCTGTAATATATTTTCCCTGGAAAATTTGAATTTAAGTTTTCCTAAGGTGTATTTTTTAAAATTCAAAATACTTTTATTGCTTTTTAAAGTCCTTCTTATATCTGATATAAACTTATTCTTCTTATATATTAGCCTAGGTATAAATTTGCTATTATGAAAGATAATGGTTTTTATATTTGCAACATTATCTGCCCAAATCCCCTTATAAGGTTCATAACCTGCTCCAAAATCAAATATATTAATATCATTTTTAGAACATTCCTTGATTTTTTCCCTTAAAATTAATTCTCCCGGACTAAACAAATAGAAATCATCATCATGGGCAATTCTATAAAAAATATAACGCCCCCTACAGGTAAACCCGTATATAAAGGCAATTATTTTTTTATTTAGAGATATTATGTCAATTGTTGTGCTGAAAGAGTAATTGTTGGTATTTTTATACAGGTCCCCAAAAAATAATTTTGTCTTCCCCTTTGAGAATTCACTATTACCTATTTTCTTTTGCCACCTTTTATCATGGATAGCAAAAACCTCCTCTAGATCTTGGGGATTCAGTTTTTCATATTTTAACTCTCCTAAATTATATAATCTTTTTTCCTTTCTTCGCATGGTCCTTAGGGTTTTACTACTAAAATGCTTTTTAATATAGCTGGAAAAATCATTATTAATATTTTGATAACAACACGATAGCGTGTATGTGAAAAATGGTATTTTTCTTTCATGTAAATAATGGTTAATTACTTTATGACTTGTGCTTTCTTCAAATAATCCAAAAAAGTTATATAAATATTTTCCAGGTAATTGAAAAAGAAAATCCATAACAAGTAAAATAGCTTTTTCTTTATATTTATTCCGTATAATGATGTCCATATAGCTGGCATGGGGTTTCCCTACAAATGTCAATTCCTTGTATCCCCATTTTTTAGTTATCATAAATGGGCAAAAACCTATAATAGTATTGCTGTCCTTTAGAACAATAACAAATAACTCATGGTGTTTTCCAAAGTAGTGCCACCAGGATATAACCCAATCCAGCTCTATAAATGGATTTTCATTAGACTGGTCATGAAGTATTTCCTGCCATTTATCTTTATATAATCTTAATTTTTCAATATCTTTAACTATTTCTATATCCACAAATTTTCCCACCTTTATATCAAATAATCCTTTTTTTCATTAATTATAGAGAGGTTTAATCCTACAAAAAGCCAGAAATGTCTCCAGTGTAGGGTGTCAATTACTAAGCTATTTACCAAAATTCCTATAAGAATTGAAATAAAAAGGGAACCCCTGCTGTCATCTATTAAATGAAGTTGGAATAGTTTTTGTAAAATATATAAAAAGAAAAATAATAAAAATACAAAAGCTAATATCCCATTTTCTAACATTAATCTTATATAAAGATTATGAGCAGATAACTTCATTCCCATTTTCTTTAATACCAGTAATTCATATTGACCAGGTCCATACCCAAACATTTTTTTAGTGGCTAGGGATAAACCAACTTTTTGTGATGTAAATCTATCTCCATCATAGCCCTGCAATGTACTTCTACTAATGAAAAATTCCCTTAATTCCTCGTTAAAGGCATACTGCCAAATAAAGTAACTACATAAAATAATTATTAAAAAAATAATAATGATTTTTTTTATGGGATATTTTTTTAAATTTAAAATGTAATAAGTTAATATAGAAACTAGTAAATTTGCCCAGGCCCCCCTTGAAAAACTAAAGGCAATTCCCATAATAACTAATCCTAGAGAAAGGATATATAAAATTATGTGATCGCCAAAAATCTTTCTTGCTTTCCCATCCCATAATAATATTATGACACTGGGTACTAGAAAAGGGCCAAACACATTGGGATCCTTGAATAAACCCTGCATTCTATATTTATCGTACATCAGGATATGAGAAAAGTAACCCATATAACCTATGAGCCCCAATAGAGCTGAAAAAACTGTGCTTACAATATAAGCACGAAATATATTAATCCACCTTTCCTCTTTAAGATATATATAGAAGAAAAATGCAAACACTAATAGATATAGAGTAATAGTAAAGTATTTTATCCCCTGATAGTGGTCTTGCATATTATACATACCTAGTAGATTTATAATTAAAAAACCTGCTATTAATATAATGGAATAAAACTGTTCCCTTAGTTTTTCTAATTTTAGTTCTCCATTTACCAATCCAAATAATAATAGCAAAATAAAAGATATATCTGCTGGAGAGGGTTCAAATAGTGCTATAGGCAAGAGTATAATATTTAGAATTACTATATAGTCATATTTTACCTTTAATATTATGATAAATAAGGCTGATAGAACACCTAAAATAATAACCATTAGAAATTTATAGTTCCATAAAGGATAGAGTCCAATAGCACATCCAGTTATGGAGGAAATAACTGCTGCCCATTGATTCTTTTTATACATCCTTTTTTGATTATACATAACCAATCCCTTCATATATATTTCGATATTCTTCAATCATTCTTTCCTTTGAAAAATATTGATAGGCAACTTTTTGTCCTTTTTCTCCAAAGATAGTCATTGTCTCTTTACTATCTATCAAGCCTTTAATAAGATCAACTGCCTTATTTACATCTAGAACATCTAGCAAATAGCCAATTTCCCATTTACCAATTAATTCTGAAATTCCCCCTACATTGGAAGCAATAATGGGTTTCCCCCCAAACATGGCTTCTAAGATTACTAAGGGTAGGCCCTCCCATTTGGAAAATAGTGTAACTACATCCATATCATTAAGCAACTCCCTAGCATCTGGACGGGTGCCTAATAAATATACATCTCTATTTAGTCCTAACTCTTCTATTAATTTTTCACAATCTCCCCGTAGAGGCCCATCTCCTATTATCACTAACTTAATATTATAATTTGGATTTTGTTCCTTTAATCTATGAAAAACTTGAATGGTAAAAAGGGGATCCTTAGGTATCCTCAATCTCATAATAGTTCCAATGATAATAGTATCCTTATCAATCTCTAATTCATTTCTAAGCTTCATCTTTTTATTTAGGGGAGGAGATATCCCATTATAAATAATTGAAGTTTTTTTAGGATTTATCCATCTATTTTTTATACCTATTTCTTGATGTTGTTTTGATACACAAATAATATGGTGAGATAATCTTTTTGTTATCCTCTCTACCAAACCTAAAATTTTTTGTAGCAACCATGGTTGATAGCTATTAATTCCCCAACCATGAACAGTAAATAAAATCCTTTTATTTCTTGCCAACCATGCTGCCCATCTTCCAACTATACCCATCTTAGAACTGTGAAAATGAGTAATATCATAATTCCCTAATTTTATTATCTTATAAAGACTTAATAATGTTTTTAGATCATTAAGGGGAGATATTTCTCTTCTTAAGGAGTACAGAGTGATAATCTTCACCTTATTACTATCTCTCTCTTTGTTTAAGTTCTTAACCCATTCAATTAGTTCCCCACAGGGATAGGTTACTAATGTGATTTCATATACCCTCTCAGGTAAAGATTTAATAATATCATATACTACTTTTTGTGCACCCCCCATTTCAGATAGGGTAACACCTAAAAGTAGAGAAATTTTATTGGTTGTCATTGCATTTCTCCTCCCTGGATTTTGAACACCTATATAGGATAAAGATGGTTAGTAAGGCAACTATTATCATCCCACTAGTATAGGTTCTTGTTAAATAAATAATAATTCCCACTAATAAAGCTATTATTGAAAGGGAGTTCATATAGAAAAGAATTGAATAATGGTCTAATCCAATTGCCTTCAACCTATGATGAAAATGGTTATTATCTGCCACGAATATACTTTTTTTTATTTTTATTCTTTTACAAATTACAAACAACATATCAAAAATTGGTATCCCTAAGAATAATATGGGAATGCTAATAGCCAAAGGATTTTTTAATTGCTGAAAATTTAAAATTGAAAGTATACTTAGTATAAATCCTAAAAATGTACTACCAGCATCCCCCATAAAAATACGGGCAGGATATATATTATATGGGAAAAACCCTAATATTGATCCTATTAATGATAGGGATATATAAGCTATTACTTCATTGCCTTCCATAAATCCTAAAAATAGAAATCCTATTACAGGCCAAAAAACAATATTAATACAAAGGCTATCTAAACCATCTATAAAGTTAGTAGCATTTATTATTCCAACTATCCATATTAAGGTAATTAATCCATCAATAATAAAAGCTAATAAGGTATTATGGGTTATTAGTGAGCCCACCTCTAGTTTTATGCCAGAACTTATTAATAATATTGCTACTAATGCTTCTACAATTACTTTCCATAGTACCTTTAAATTTTTAATATCATCTAAAAGTCCCATAAGCAAAACCAATATTGAAGTAACAAAAATAAGATATATTTTAAAATCTCTATACAAAAAAAATATTAAACATGCAATAAATCCAATAAATATTCCAACTCCACCTAATAAAGGAATAGGTTTATTATGAATCTTTCTGCCATTGGGATTATCAAAAATCTCAAATCTTTCTGCCAATAGTTTTATTAGGGGTGTTAATAAAAATGTTATTATAAATGAACAAAAAAGGGGCAATTCTAGCACCCCCAATCTAATTTTTAAAAATATAATTTCATTACCCTGTAATTTGGGAGCTATATGCTGTTGATATATATTATGTTATTACTTAGCTTTCGTTACATTTGGACAAAAAAAAGCAGCTTCGCTGCCTTCCCTATCTAATTCATTATTGCTTTATATGTTATTTTCATAGAATGAACCTGATTTATAACAAAACCTTTAATTTTATTCCTATTGGAACCTAACTTTTCTATCATCTTTTCTATTCCTTCGAGACTTGATTCCCCAAGGGTTTCAATTAGGATGATTTCATCAGTCCACTGGGCAAGTATAAAAAATTCCATCTGATGTATAGTTGAACCTCCATTAATCATAACTATATCATAATCCTTTATTAGACTATCTAATAACGGCTTAACCTTATTAGATATCAATAACTTATAGTCATCCTCCCCAATTATACCCATTGAAATTATATCAAGATTTGGTATATTTGTCCTTCTTACAAAATTTTTATAATACTGACCTCTGATGTTTTTCCAATATTTACTCCACTCTTCATCATCGGTATTTTGGTGCTGAAATTTCTTTAAAAGGTCTATCCATCCTATGTTGTTTTCAATATTAATATCTTCATTTAGATATGGATTATCGAAATTATAATCTAAAACTAAAACAGTTTTTCCCAAATATGCTATTAGATTTGATAATGGATTTAAAAAATCACTTGCCACTTTAGAGGATAAAGAACTTAACATTAATATTGTTCCAGTATACTTATCTAGTTCCCCATTGAAATAATTAATTACAAATTCAATATATGGTAAATTATTTTCCCTATTCCTATAGGAAACTTTTGCTAAAATGGGCAGATTAAACCGATGCTCTAGCTCCCCTATATTCTCTAAAGTATTGTCTATGTATGTTAAAAGATATATAATTATTATCCCAATTACTAATCCAGTAAAAATAGATATTAATAAGTTTAGCATAGCATTAGGCCGTATTGGGTGAATAGGAAGTTTTGGATAGCTGATAATTTGTACATTATTAATATTTAGAATGTTTTTTATCTCCTCAATAAATGCATTTAAAAATACATTTGCCTTTTCTAGTGCACCTTGTGGATCTGTATCTTCTATTGTTATTTCCATCAATCTCTTTTCAGATTGATTATTTATAATAATTTGTTCACCAAGCTTTTTAACTGATATATTTAAGTCTAATTCTAGAATAATCTTTTCTAATACTGAGTCGCTTTTTGCAATAATACTATAAGTATCTACCAGCTTTTCACCTACTATAATATCATCAATGCCTAGATTTTTTGTTTCGAAGGGATTTTTTTGGTTACTTATAATTAGTGTTAAACTAGAAGCATAAATCTTATCAAGGAAAAACAAATTTAAAATGCCACTTGTAACTAAAGCTGTTAGGGTAATAATCATGAGAATCCTAAACTTTCTTTGTATTAATAAAATAGCATTTATTAATTCCACATCTTCTTACCACCTTTTATGTAGCAATGAAATATGTTCATTTATATAGTTTATGATATCAGCCATAAAAAGGTGACTTAGCCCAGCTCTATACTAATAAGCCATATTAAAAATAGCGTCTTCGACGCTTTCGCTGATGAAACTATAAGGGACCAGCAAAATTTAGCAAGCTAAATTGGCTGTCTGCTTATAGGAAACCCTAGGTTTCCTTCGACGGTTGCTATGCAAACTGAGCCCCTTCCTTAAATCGGCAGGGGATACTCCCCTTGCAATCCCTATTTTTTATTTAGTATAAAAGTAGAACTTTCCTACTAAATAAAAAAGCAAGGATATGAGTTATTACCCATTCCTTGCTATTTATTATATAGCTTCTCCTAAATATGCCTTTCTTACTTGGTCATCATTTAATAATTTTTTACCTTCCCCTTCTAAAGCCACTGACCCAGTTTCCAGCACATAACCATAGTCAGATATTTCAAGGGCTGCCTTAGCATTTTGTTCTACAAGTAATATTGTTACCCCTTGACTATGAATTTCTTTTATAATATTAAAAATATCCTTTACAATTAGTGGTGCTAACCCTAGAGAGGGTTCATCCATTGCCAGTAGCTGGGGTTTAGTCATTAATGCCCGACCTACAGCAAGCATTTGTTGTTCACCACCAGACATAGTGCCGGCCTTTTGCCATTCCCTTTCTTTTAGTATGGGAAAAAGCTCAAATACCCAATTCATATCCTTTTGTATACCTTGTTTATCCTTTCTCCAATAGGCTCCTAAAGTAAGGTTTTCCACAACTGTTAAATCAGGAAATATCCTTCTCCCTTCAGGAACTAAAGCCAGTCCATGTTCTACAATATCCTTTGTCTTAGATTTGGATATATCATTGTCTTTATATATTATTTCTCCGCTGGTGCTTTTTACAATTCCCATAATACTGCGTAATGTGGTGCTTTTTCCCGCACCATTAGCCCCAATAAGGGATACTATCTTATTATCTGGAACATCAATAGATATGCCCCTTAAAGCATGTATTCCACCATAGTGTACATTTAAATCATTAATTATTAGCATTATTCCACCCCTAAATATGCTTCAATAACCCTAGGATTATTTTGTATCTCATGGGGAGTACCCTGAGCTATGGTTATCCCATGGTCCAGCACATAGATTTTTTCACAAACACCCATTACTACCTGCATATGGTGTTCTATCATAAAGATGGATAAATCAAACTTATCCCTAATTTTTATAATGAATTCCATTAATTGATTTGATTCCTGGGGATTCATACCCGCTGCTGGTTCATCTAATAATAATACCTTTGGCTCGGTGGCCAGTGCCCGAGCAATTTCTAGTCGTCTTTGATACCCATAGGGTAAGGAAAAAGATTTTTCATCCTTAACATCTATAAGATCTACCTCTTCTAAAAGGGCCAATGATTTTTCTATCATATGTTTTTCTTGCCGTACATAGTTAGGAGTATTTACTACCGCAGAAAATGGATTGGACTTTAAGCGTAAATGATTTGCTATCAATACATTTTCTAATACAGATAATTCTTTAAATAGCCGTATATTTTGAAAGGTCCTAGCAATACCTAATTTAGTTATATTATGAGGCTTAATGCCTGTTATATTCTCTTTATTATAAAATATATGTCCGCTAGTTGGTTTATAAACACCAGTTATTACATTAAAGGCAGTGGTCTTACCAGCACCATTAGGGCCTATTAAACCAATTATTTTATTTTTTTCCAATTCCATAGTAAAGTCTGATACAGCAGTTATTCCGCCGAATTTCATTGTAATATTCTCTGTTTTTAAAATGGCCATCTTTTCACTTCCCTTCTATTTTTCATATTTTAGGCTACCTCTTTTCTTTTTTTAAATAATTTGCTTTCTAATATCCATTTCCAGCTAAATTCATTAGTACCCATAATACCCCGTCTAAAGAAAAGAATAATAACCATCAAAAGAATTGAAAAAATAACCATCCTCATCCCGGGAATACCCTTTATAACCATAAACCCTAAATCAATATTCCCATCTACTATCCTTAAAGCTTCCATGGCAACTGTCACAATAACTCCTGAAATAACACTTCCAGTTATACTTCCAATCCCGCCTACAACCACTATAAGCAAAATATTATAGGTTAAAGTAAATCTAAACATCAATGGGTCAATTGTTCCCATTAAATGGCCTAGTAAAGCTCCTCCCACTCCAGCCATAAATGAACTTACAGTAAAGGCAAATAACTTATTTCTAAATAGGTTTATTCCCATTGCTTCAGCAGCTATTTCATCCTCTCGAATAGCCTTTAGTGCTCTACCATAACTACTGTTGATTAATAGTGCCATAAAAATAATACATACTACCGCCACACCCCAGCTCCACCAAACATTTGTATAATTTGGTAGGCCTTTTAGACCTAAAGAACCGTTAGTGATATTTTGAAGGTTGGTAATAACCACTCTAATTATTTCACTAAACCCTAAGGTGGCAATAGCCAAATAGTCATCCCTTAATCTTAATACGGGAGCTGCCACTATGAAGCCAATTAAAGCAGAAATTAATCCAGCTATGATAAGAGCAGGTAAAAAACTCATTTCAATATCTGCCAACCAGGGTACAATTGGTTCTAGATAATATGCAGAAGCCTTTTGAGCAGGTGGCATAGTAAGTATGGCAGAAGTGTATGCACCTATTGCCATAAAGCCAGCAGTACCTAATGAAAATTGACCAGTAAACCCATTAATAAGGTTTAAACTAAGTGCCAATACCACATATATCCCACATAGCCTTAATATTCTGGTTTGATGGGAATTAAAAACTGAATTTAAAATAAATAATAGACTAAAAAACAATATAATTGCTATTAAAGATAAAATAATTTTTTTCTTCTTCATATTCTACACCTTCTCTGCTAAATTTTTTCCCATTAATCCTGTAGGCTTTGCTAGAAGAATAAAAATGAGAAGTATAAAGGCGAAGGCATCCCGATAACCTGAAAGGGCAGGCATAAAAGCAACTAACATTATTTCCCCTAATCCTAGAATAAAACCACCTAGAACTGCTCCCCTTATATTGCCAATTCCTCCTACTACTGCTGCAATAAAACATTTTATACCAGGCATAACCCCCATTAGTGGTATTAAACTAGGATATTTCATCCCCCACATAATTCCACCAACTGCTGCAAGGGTAGAACCTACAGCAAAGGTAAAGGTAATAATCTTATTTACATCAATGGCCATTAATCGTGCTGCTTCATAATCAGTAGATACCGCTCTCATGGCCATACCAGTTTTGGTATTATGCACTATATGCAAAAGTATTGCTAAAATGATAATAGTGATAACGGGAATTATAAAACTTAGGGTGGGAATTTTCACACTTCCTATTGTTATAATCCTATCAAATATTGCTGGTATAGGAAATGTCTTAGGTCGACCGCCAAAAAACACTATAGCAAGGTTTTCTATTAAATAAGACATACCTATGGATGAAATTAGCAAAGAAATTCTAGGAGCATCTCTTAAAGGCCTATAAGCTGCCTTTTCAACCAATATCCCTAAAATACATGTTAAAATAATTGCCAATAAAAATGCTATCCACCAGGGCAGAATAGCTGAAGACATTAAATAAAATCCAGCATATGTGCTAATCATAAAAATATCCCCATGGGCAAAATTTATTAGTCTTAGGATACCATATACTAATGTGTATCCAATTGCCAATAGAGCATAAAGGCTCCCTAGGGAAATACCATTAACTAAATGCTGTAATAACTCTTTAATTTCCATAAAGTTTCCCCCAATATTTAGATAAATTAATTATGTTTTCTCCCACAACTATTAAATAGAATCAGTAGGTATTATAATACCTACTGATTCATTTATTGTTTTTTTATGGTTCTACTGTTGTCAAATATACAAATTTCCCATCTTTTACTTCCTTAATAATAGCATTTTTAGTTGCATCTCCATTTTCATCTAGAGTGACAATGCCAGCAGCCCCTTCAAAGCCACTAGTCTTAGCTATCTCATCTCTAATAACAACAGGATCGGTAGAACCAGCCCTTTCAATAGCTTTTAGTATAACTAAATAGGCATCAAAACCTAAAGCTGTAACTGCAGCAGGTTCCTTATTATATTTCTCTTGATATGCCTCTAAAAATGTTCCTGACATAGGTGTAATAGGAACTTCTGTTGTAAAGAAGGTTGAAAGAACAGCACCTTCTACAGCCTCTTTACCAATATCTATAAATTCAGGAGTTTCCCAGGTATCTCCTCCTAAAATTGGAACATTTATTCCTAATTCTCTAGCTTGTTTTGCAAGTAATGCAGATTCAGTGTAGTTACCTGGGGCAAAGATTACATCAGGATTTTTTTCTTTTATACTTGTAAGTTGAGCAGTAAAGTCTGTATCCCCAGTATTATAATCAACTATTTCTAAAATAGCATTGTCATCACCAGTTAATTCCTTAAAGGAATTTACAAAGAAAGAGGCTAGCCCAACTGAATAATCATTGGATATTTCTCGAACGATGGCAGCAGTTTTTGCTCCCACCTCATTGTATGCATAGTTTGCCATTACCTTTCCTTGGAATGGATCTATAAAACACACCCTAAAATACCAATCATTTCCTTGGGTAACCATTGGATTTGTTGCAGAAGGGGCAACTATAGGAATTTGATTTTCTTCGGCAACAGGACCAGCTGCCATAGATAGGGAGCTTCCCCAGCTTCCAATAATTGCAACAACATTTGCATTATCTACTAAATAGGTGGCAGCATTTGCAGCCTCTACCTTTTCAGATTTATTATCAGCTATTTCCAATACTACCTTTTTCCCTAATACCTCAGGAAACATTTCATTTGCTAATTCTATTCCCTCTACTTCCATTGCTCCACCAGCAGCATTTGCCCCTGTCAATGGCTCAAAGACTCCAATTTTAATGACATCCTCATCTTCTGATGAAGTTCCCTGAGAACTACAACCCATAATTAGGGAACTTACTAGTAATACCACTAATAGTATTCCTAAAATCTTTTTCATTAAACTTCCCCCTTAGTTTACTTTTTTACTACCAATACTAGTATTTTAATTAATTTTAATATGTTTGTCAATAGGAAATAGTTGTATTCAGTAGAGAGACACTCCAGGTTTTTTCGCTATTTTTCGATACCTACCCG